>Ga0066853_10000017_pt1 | contig 47437 bp, 43 predicted proteins | sample ETNtaG_28_FD_67284 | JGI IMG/M metagenome (GOLD analysis project Ga0066853, IMG submission 67284) | Marine microbial and viral communities from oxygen minimum zone, Eastern Pacific Ocean - ETNP201406SV61 | ecosystem: Environmental > Aquatic > Marine > Oceanic | place: Pacific Ocean: Eastern...
AAGGCTGAACAGCAGTCACTAGCCAAGTATGGTCTTGATTTCGTCACAGACACATACCTTCCAGAGAAATTAGCCGAAATCATGGGACGATGATGTTCGGCCAAGCATCAAATGTGACGGCTGCTTGAGTCGGCCGTGAGTGCCGACTTCAAACGTTGGGCTAAGTGGACTGCGGCCACTTCGTTCGTGTTACTATTGGTATCCCTCGCCTCATTTGGACCTGCTATGGATAAAATGCTCCCATTACTAGACCCCGAACAAGAAAATGTGGCTAAATTAGAAGAGGGGGGTTCGATTTCTGTCGGACTTACCGATACCAGATATTATGTGATTTTGAGGGTTGTTGAAGATGGAATAGATCCTTCGCCAGAGGTTAGATTAGTAGATTCTGATGGCGAAGAAATTCAAGGAAGTGCACCAACTTCATTGCACGTTGACCGAGAATTAGATGCTGAAGGGCCAAAATATAGGCCCGTTTGGGTTTATTATCCCAAAAATACTGCTAATTATACAATTCATAATGATGGAGACAACACACTTTGGTTAGTAGATGATGCTGCTGCAGAATCTGAAATGCTTAGGAATCCAATTGTATTGTTGATGGCCTCAACCTGTTGCTTTGGATTTATTATCGGTTTATTGGCAATAATATTTGCAATAATTTCAACACGCCAAAAACCTCGTAAAAAAGAGAAAATAGTTAGTGGCCTAGTTATTGATGAAAGGGTAATGACAACTGACGAACTTTACAGGATGCAAAAGGGAGAGGAAGTGAGTGATAGTTCGTTTACTCAAGAAAAAGTAGCCGACCCATTTGTTTCTAGTGATGCGGCGCCGGCTGCTAAACAAAAAATAATTCAGCAAGATTTGGACTCTGAAATAAATGAAACAGAATGGAAAGAATGGGATGAGGGTTGAGGATTTACAATAGAAATCTAATGATTTTTCTTTCACTTGGGTTTTTATCCTACCCTTGACTACCCAACTTCAGGTTGGTTAGTCATGGTTGACTTCGATGAGGCCTTGAAAATTCTTGAGAACAAGGCTCGTCGAGATATTCTGAAGCAATTGACAAAAGAACCACATTACCCTTTACAACTCTCAGAAATCTTAGACATCAGTCAACAAGCAGTTGTCAAGCACCTTCGTGTGTTAGAGGAGAATGGATTTGTTGATTCAGAGAAATTTCCATCTCAAAAAGGTGGGCCTCCTAAGAAAATGTATACTGTAAATCAGTCTTTTTCACTCAGACTTGACCTCGGCCCTAATCTGTTTCGAGCTGAACATCGCAATATGCCTGCAGGAGGGGCAATTCGTCTCTCATCACGTTTGCCTAGTGATCTTGGGAGTGTTGTAGAGCGTATTGGGACGCGACGCCGTCTCCCTATGGGAGAAGCAATGTCTATGCTTTCAGAAATGGACCTCGCTCTAGAAAAAATAGATGAGCAACGAGATGCAATCGTTGCTTTACATCAACAAGTCATGCAGAAGGTTGCGCCATCAATTGATGATTCGTCTCAGTCATACGAAGAGCGCCAACTCGCACACGCTATGCTCAATCAACCTAGAAGGCCTCTTGACTTGGATCTCTTCTCACAAGGTCTACGGATCCAGTCAATGGATGCTGAACAGATGATGGAAGGATTGCGTGAACGACTGCTTAGGGACTTCGCGGCAAAGGGTGGGACTCTTGTCGCTGCAAAAGAGGGGACTCCTCTCCCGTGGTGGTTAGTTCGTTGATTAGAAAATCATGTCTTCTTCGTCAATATTTGATATCAAACTGCTTTTCTCATTGAATCTTGAAATTGCTTCCATTCGTCGACCATACATCACAACTCCCGCCACTCCCATCAAAGCTACCGTAGCTGAGAGAATGATTGCGGGGACAGAATATTGAGCAACAATCTCAACACCTACGTCAAGAATTCCAAAATTAGAGCCTATTTCTTGTTGGACTAATAAGAAATTATTATCTTCGTTAGATTCAACAATCATATTTTCAGGATCTAAAACCACTACTACGTCATGAGAGCCGGCCTCCACCAAATATAGTAGAGTAATTGTAGGAGGGTCATCATTAGGATTGGTGTCTTGATTCATCACTGCCTCTATCGATTGTCTGTAGGCAATATTGTCTTCATGGCACCCATTTTTCTTAATTGAAGAAATAGATTGATCCACGCAAAGAATAATGTCTACATCTGTAGCGTGTATATTTCCTACATTTTGAATCTGGACGTTGACCGAAATCATTTCACCCACAGATGCGCGTGCGTTGGAAATTTCAGCTCTGGGTTCATTGCCATCGATACCTGCAAATTTAAGATCCGGTGCGCGAAGTCGGAGTTCAAGAATTTGCTCATTTGTATCACAATTAGGATAGTAGTTATCAGGAATTCCGTCGGCATCAGCGTCCAATGTGCAGGAATCATCCCATGTTGGGGTTTCGTCAATATCTCCGTCGACTTCTGAAGACCCTGAATCTGATAATACCTTAATCCCCAATTCTCTATCACTTAGTACAGCCGCTGGATCAATTGAAACAATTGCAACAATTTGTAGTGTTGTATAAGCGGGCATAATTGGTAGAGTTACTGTTCCTGGATTAATTCCACTTGCCGTTTTGAAACACTGATCTGGTTCAGGATTTTCAGAAACAATTAGGACTATGCATGGCTTTTCAATTGCATATTCGGTATCAAAATCATCCAATATTGCGAAATCAACCTCCCAACCAGATAGTGAATTCATACCTGGATTTATGTCCCAATCATCAATAATCTTTGTGTGATTGTGTAATGTCGGTTGGTCCGCTACATTACCAAAATTAGACACATTCATTGTATAGCGGACAACACGCCCTGGAGCGGTTGTCTTAATTCTTGATTCAATAGCAGGATCTATTTCGATTCGTATATCATGCGATTCTTTAACATCTATGTACAACTCAATCACGTCTCTTAATCGTGTGATTTCGTCTTGCCCCTCTTCCTCACTAAGTACGTCTATTTTAATGGTGTATTGGTCTGCAAATGTCATTTGAGGGACATTAATCATAATTGGTAGTTCTTGGACTTCGTCTCTACCTAATTCTTCGAAAAGCATCCTTGGGATCTCAATATCCCAAATTTCTGAGTTCCCCTCACTGTCAATAATTGAGTTAATCATGATATCATAACGATCTGGCCCATTGCCTTCATTTTCAATTAATGTATCAAGTTGGAACGATTCACCGGGATATAACTCAAGATTAGTCACTTGAGTAGTGGCTTCTAGTTCATAGACTTGGAATACATTGGTGACTAGGAGAGTTGAATCTCTGATTCGTGGAGCACCATCAAGATGAGCACGAACTGTAATGGCCTCGCCAATTCCGGCAGACGCATTGTATGGAGAACACACTTCAACGCCAACTGGATATGTCCCTACGGGCCATAATCCTCCATTGGAAGGGGTTGGTTCATTCTGTTCATTCGTGCCATCAAATTGTAATTCTGCAGTCCAATGATCATGTCTCCAAGTCTGTTCTGAGATTTCAGCAGGACGGTCTTCAGGACCCCCTGGTGTTGTAAAAATCAAATATCCTGCGGTGTAAAATTTACTCACTTCAATGGTATAATCAGCACAACCACCAGGTAAAACATAATCTGTGTTCGGATTAACATTGAAAATAATATTTCCTGAACTCTTAACGGAAACGTTAACCCATAATTCAAGAACGTCGTAAGTTCCTCTATCTAATGACAAAACGGGTTCGCCCTTTGACCACCCCTTCAGATAAAGTACGAATGTGCCTGGATCTTGATTTTCTGGAATATTGACATCAAGAGTTTGGGATGACGATACTCCCGGGTCTAGGCTTTTTGATGTTGGGAAATTTACATTCCAACCAAATTGTAACCCCCATTCCTCTTGGCCTTCTGTAGTAGAGGTGTCATAGAATTCGAATGTATCTCTGACATTGCCTGTATTCGTGATAGTGATTGAAAATGATGCTGTTCCTCCTTGTTCGACATCTACTTGGTAATTACTAGTATCGAGATTAATTCCATGGACTACATCCATTAGAGTTAATGTAACCAACTCATCTCTAATAGCAGGATCTTTGTAAGATTCGGCAATTATTGATATTGAAGCTAATTCGTCTTGATTGGCTTGATATATTGTTGGTGCTCTAACTCGCATGTACAATGGTAGACTTTCTCCTCCTCTCAAAAATAGAGGTGTTGATTCAAAAATAGGTGTGTTATTTGTTGCAAAAAATAGCGTGGCTGTCCAATTATTAGGCACACCATTCATAGTTACTGAATAAGTGTCTGCGACTAACTCCGCAGGACCTGGTGTTGGATTCGAAATTGAAAGATTGAATGTTGTTTGTTGGCTTGGTTCAATAGTATGATAGAATGTTTCCAAATCGTTTAGATTGAGGTCAACAATTCCTGTAAGGACATGAACATAACAAATAGTATACTTGCCCGCATTGTTTTCTGAATTGCATTTATTACTATCAGACCAAGCAATATGAACTCCACTACCAAGATCATTAGTGAAAGCGGGTGGTTGGCTGGATAATGGGTCTAGCATTTCATTAGGTCCAAGCTTGTCAGAAGACCATTTACTAACCTCAAATATTTGCCATTCATCAAAGATTGCAGACGCACGAGAGTTAAGGGGAAAGCCATTCGGATATGCTTCATTAGTATTGTTCAAGCGAGTGTAGAAAATAGCTTCCCCTTGGGTTTCATTCATATTGTCCAACCATGCAATGTGGACATTGTCAAACTGATCTGTAAGTATTTCAGGCATATGTGAGTTAGCCCCCTCAGGTCTTTGAGGGTCTAATCCATCTATTCCTTCAAGATTTGAAATTGGAGAGGGGGTAATTTGGCGGATTCCAAAGGAAGGAAGGCCTTCTGGGACTCCATCCCATGCCGCAGCGCCACGAAGTCTTAGTCTAGTGTAATATATCTCATAATTTACATTCAATGAGAATCCATAAGGGCGGCCATCCATCCATGCTAAGTGTGTGTTTCCAGAAGTGTCTATAGCAATAGATGGATGAAGACTGTAGGCATCCTGAAGTGTAATTCGTGTGTCATTTACTACCACTAGATGGCCATAACCTAGTGAGTCTTGAGAAGGGCCAATGTCCTCTTCATAGGAGCTGCCCACAACTTTTGTGCCAGGATTGCCTTTTACCCACCCACTCTCTGGTGAGGGTCTTTCCAATAATGAATAAGGATCAAGAATTGTCATGAAAATTTCACGAGAATTATTTGTTGATAGTTTTACCATCTCATTAACTAAGTCTTGCATTTCGGATTGTTGGCTTGATGATGCTGGGAAATTGAACATCCCGCCCCCTGCGTGTGTATCCCTTACTGTGTTTCCAGGGCAAACCCGCGGTGCTGTTGCTGAAATAATACCATTAGGACACTCTGCAAGATCTCGCATTTCGGAACCTACACTGGGGCTTGAGGACACCCATAGTGGAACGGGACTGACTTCGGCTAATACACAGGCATCGTGGGCTTCGTTAATTGACTGGATATCATTTGGATCTTGCGCATTTCCATCATATGCATTTTCGTCAGACACTGGAATAACTATTCTTGTTGCATTTGGATTCCATCGATGATCGGTGGGTGTTGGAGGGTCCGCAAGATTACCCAATCTGCCCTGAGAATCTTTCCACGATAAACAAGCCCAGGTACTTGATGGTCCCCATGCCTCAGAACCTAGTCCACCACCATCACTAGTTATAGAAATTGAGTTTCCATTAAACATAATGTTGTTTAACTTCCGCATACCACCACTATCGTCGCCAGGAATTATCCCAAGAGCGGTTGTTCTAGGGCCCTCATTTCCATTGCCTCCTGCAGCATATGGTGTAGCACAATTGCCAGTCGTTACTGGCATCGTCCCCCCTATTGCATAGAGTGTTTCGTAAACTGTCATATTTGCAGTCAATAACATTGGTTTAAGTCCGGGAAAATATGCACCACCTGAAAAGAAAGTGCCTCCATAGAATACAGTACACATATCTGCCCAAGCTGAATTCATCGAACCAGAAGTATCTACTGGAATTACCATTTCGACTTTGCCGCCACGCGTATCATCCCAAACAATCTGAACAAAATCATCTGCGTCGATAGCAATGTCTGGATGTTCTTTGTAACCAATAATAGGAGTTAGTAATGTATTTCCAATAGCAACATGGGCTTGCCTTGTTGCATCCTCAATTTCTAACATGGAATAGTATATCTGAGGTTGCTGATAGAATTTGTCTAATACTTCATAAGAATCCTCCCAAACAATGTGTGGGTTATTGTGAGAATCTACAGCAATAGCCGGCCAGTCTCTATTTTGAGATTCTAAAGCCACTGTCTTGTCGTCAATAACAGAGAAAATTCCTGCTGCGTTTGCAGCAGACCCATCTTGATCATCTTCACTCGGGTCAATCAGAGTATAGAGAATTTCATGTTGCCCCGCCTTATCGACCCAAACAATGTGGGCCCTGTCGGCTCCATCGATGGCAATGTCTGGATGCCATGCTCGATGGGTCCCGGGGTTAGATATCTGTGTATTATCAATCAAAGTCTCGCCTCGGTTATTGAGCATCTTGTAGTATAGGTGTTGTGTGTTTTGACTCCAAACAAAGTGCGTATTACCCATCGAATCTGCCGCGATATTTACCATTCTGTTGTCATGAGTGTCTTCAGTCACTCGGATTGCATCCGTCAAAACTATTGCACTCCCTTGGGCTGTATTTGAAATTTCAATCGCTGCAAATGTGCTCATCAACATAATGAGAACCATTGTGATACTGTTCCTTATCTTCATCGTCTCCATAATGCACCCTCCAGCATTGCTCCTACAACACCCCAACTCGTTTGTTTACGATACTTAACCTCAACCCTCACGCGTCACGCGCGTGCGTGAGATGATGTGCAATAGAACTGGTGATGAAAAATAAATAAATAGCAACGGAGTTTCTCGATTTATACCCATTTATCAGGGTCGAAATCTGAGCCAAAACTGCCAGTTTCATCAGTATCAATTGAGGCTGACTCAGACTTAGGAGAATTAGTTGAATGGGACTGTTTTTTTGCCTTCTTTGCGATCCAATCATCTACAGGGCCTGGTTTACCAACTCCTTTACCATAACTAAATTTAATTTGGTGAATTAACTCTAATTTAGTTAACCATACTCTACGCATGGTATGCATTAACTCATTCTGAGTTAGTCCATCAAACCATATCGGACGAGATAAATTGAATGCTTGCAAAGGCCCAGGTGAATCATCTTTGGGTTTTCCCACATGCAACACCCAATCGAGATCTGCTCTAGTAAGTTGAAGGCGGGTGGTATGTAGCCATTCTACCCACTCATCTGAGTCCTCAATCGCGTGGTCCTTCATCTCATTCTGTTGACCTTCATCTACACGTGTGATCGAATATATTAGGACTAGATTTCTATTCTTTGGAATTACGATATTGAATACATGGCCTTGTTTTGTGGGAGGATATTTGACGTGTAGATGTATCAAAGCCTGAGCATCTGTGACTACTTTGAATTCAAGTCGCTCGCTGGCGAGCCATTCCTGAACTTTGGTCGCCGCTGTGCCGCCATTCATAGAGTGTCCATCGAGGCGTCCTATTTGAGAGCGCCGAGATGGGAATTAATGGATTTAAGGAGGAGATTGAGTTTTTCTCCATCTTCACTGCGCGACAATTTTACTCGCCTTCTAGCTGTTGTGAAATCATTCCAAAAATCATATCCGAGTAAGAAAATATACGTTAAATCCATTATTATGAAAAGACCAATTAATCCAGGTATAATATCTGACGGAGACAGTGCTGTTCCTTGAAGTAATAATAACGAGAGAAACACTAATGGCAGCCAAAACAATAGTGGGGAAAACATTCCTGCAAGAAGGAAATATGTTGTCCGAGAGTCGAGTCCTTCGTCACCCTCTTCGGCCATATATTTTGCAATCGAAGATAGAATAATATTTGCAGGGATGGCAATTGGAGAAGTCACTATCATTAAGAGAGTCCCAAGTATACCCCTTAGGCGATCATTATTGCTCATTCCTCGCAATTCATTAGAAGGAGATATTGCATTTGCATAGAGATCATTTTGATGTAATATTTCTGCCGCTTCGGTAGCCTCATCAAGTAATTGTGAACCTTGGGTGTCGTTCATACCTGCCCTAACATCTCTAGTGCTGTGCACTTCTTCTGATAATTTCTGAAGTGGTTTATCCGAATTATTAGCTTCCATATTTGCAATTAATTTCAGGGCGCGATATGTAGGCCAATCGGGAGAATCTGGAGTGAGAGGAGATAGTGTGTCAAACATCTTTTGTCGAAGGTTGATTGTGTCTTCTCGTGGAGGTTCAACCCATGTTCCCGAAGCAAGGAGGGCTCTGTCACTTGCAGAATACACAGAAGGAATTTCGATGGCTTCACCGAATTCCACATAGGAGTCTGTACGAAACCAATAGTGAGTCTTCCAATGGAGTCCTACTGTTTGGATTACAGGTGGTGGCAAATTCCGTTCCTCTGCTATCGCGGCCGCAGCAAGTGCCGCTCTAGGTGAGCCGGTTCGAAGAGCATGCAGGCGAGAGTCTTGGTGGGATTTGCCCTCAGGCATGATAACGGCTGAATGTCCAGCGGCAAGACAGGATGCAGCAGTTAGCATCCCTCGTTCATTGATGTGTTTAGCGAATTCAGCATCGACCACTCCAGCTTCTATCTCGGCACGACGTAACACCGGTTGTGCTCCAAATCGACGAGACCACCAGCCAATGAATGGGCGAGTGATTAAATCGTGGCGGCCCAGAGAAATAACTCGTTTCTTCTGAATACGCATAATCACCATCGGATCGACTAAGCCATTGATGTGTGTTGCCACATAGATTACTCCGCCATCTACAGGAGGGAGAGGATCGTTCTCCGAACGGCGAAATATAGCTGCATTACCAAACTCAAACATGAGGTTTAGGAGGCCACCAAAAAACCGACTTCCTGGATGTTTTCCCGAATGATTCCAAGGCACTTTTTCCAATTTTGCGCGGTTCAATCTAGTTGCACTAACTGAAAGTTCCGGAAGGACCTCCGGTGCGTTCTCTTGGTCGGTCACGGCCTCACGAAGAGGGTGGGGGTTGAGAAGACACCGATTCTACTGTGTGGCCTCAAATATATTTTCAGCGAGTACTTTAGCGTCCTCGTGATTTATCTTTCCATATTCCCATAGAAACGAGTGGGTGGAGTCGGGGTATCGTGGAATTATGTGGATATGGACGTGGGCGACAGACATCCCCGCCTCGTGCCCATTGTTCTGAATTAGATTGTATGCTGTCGCTCCTGTTGCTTTGAGTACAGCACTACTAACAATTGGTAACGCCCTACCAAGTGCTGCTGCGGATTCTAGACTAAGTTGGTCCATCGAAGGAGCTGGTTCTTTTGGTACAACCAATGTATGGCCTCTTGTTAGAGGTTGAATGTCTAAGAATGCAATAATGAGATTGTCCTCATACACTTTGTGACAGGGTAATTCACCATTGATAATTCTAGTGAAGAGTGTTGGCTCATCACTCATCATTAACCCTCAAGATTTTGATATTTGTTCGGCCACTGAAATCATCCCTTCTAATTTCAGAGCAGTAGATAATTCAGTATTCATGACGGATGATGAATCTGTAATTTTTATTCCGACAGACTTCAATTCCGCAAGGGAAGATGCTGCGGATGCCAATGAATTCTCGTCAAGGCTTCCATTAACACAACTAGACATTATAGATGCAAGAGTTGCTGCTGTTTGACCTACTGAGTTTCCATCTGAAGAATGCAAATTCTTAATTTTCTTTTCAGATTTAGTAATTTCTTTCTCTACTAAGTTAGAGCCCCCGAATGTTGCTTCTTTTACCCACTGGCCCGCGTGTAATCCTGCGGCGCTGCCGCTAACTAAATCGTCTAATATCAAATTACCAGCAAGGAGTCCTTTACCATGCATCCCGTTGTGGGCGGAACGCCCTGCAGCGTACAACCCAGTAGCCCATTTACTGCCTTGCGATAGAGTTACTCGACCATGTTCATCTACAGGAGCTCCTCCTGTGGTGGCGGCAATAGTAGAGGAGATTGGTACTACATCTCGAGACATATCTAGGCCAGTTCGATTTTTGATTTGAGCGCGTGTCTGATTGAACCAGACTGAAGCATTAGAGTCAATGGCCCTCAAATCAAGAATGCTGTCATCATCCCCTGCCTCAGATAGATCGATGTCTTCGCCTGAGGCTTTTCTGACTCGGCCACCGGAACCAAGAAGGTCCAGGCTGAGATGCAAATCTGTGCCTCTAATAGTCAGAGGATGATGAGGTTGATTGGATAGACCAGAGAGTGTTATCCCAGCATCGGCGGCTAAAGATGCGCCTAGGCCGGCTCCATTTGCTGGAGATGTCCAGATGCCTTGATGCCCTTCCGTCGCTAGTATTATTGCCTTCGTTTGAATGCCTCTAATTTCGCCTGTATTAATATCTAAAATTGTAATTCCACGAACTTGATTATTATCCATTACTAATGATATTGGTTGTAAATCAGAACGTCGGACCACTCCTCTTTTCATTGCCTGTTCTTCAAGAATTCTAGCGATATTTCGTCCGGTTGAATCACCGCAGCCTGTCATTCGAGGCATGCTGTGTCCATGAACTTGGGAAGCATGTGGTAGCCCTCCATCTCTTCGACGGAAAACAAGTCCCCATCTCTCTAATTCAGCAACAACTTTGACCGCTTCTCCGCAGGTTCTCGATGCTGCTACCTTGTCTGTTGAATCGCCACCAGCGGTGATTGTGTCATCTCGGTGAGCACTTGAACTTACTTCATCAATAGAGGCCGCTAGGCCAGCGAGGTCATTACCGGCAGAACCAGAACCGATTCCTGATGAAGAAATCATGATTGGGATTGTTCCGGCATCAGCCGCAGCAATAGCTGCTCGCAAGGCTGCTGGACCTGCGCCAATGATTACCAAGTTCGAAGATTCCATGATTCTCAGCCTCGGCGAATGGAGAGGTAAACATGAACATGACGCTCGGGACTTTGTCCCGAATAAAGAGTCAATCCGCTAGTGCGAGTGCTATTCTGCGGACTTCGTATGCAGCATCAGACATTCTATGCCCCATGCTTTCCGCCTGAACTCCTGATGACAAGATGGTTCTAACTACGATTGACTCAACCGTCTCACCCTCTTCATTTCGTAATGTTACTTGCACCGGGTGAGGGCCTGATTGAGAATCGGGCCACGCCAAGCCTATCCATAGTACAATAGAGTCGGCTAACAGCCCCCCTAATGGTTCCACCAATCCTATTTTTCCCTCTGCAAAAGAAGTGGGGGCCTCGGGTTGTCTAGATGCTTTTGCAGGGATCCTCATTGTTTGAACTTCGGGCTCGCCTTCAGCAACTAGAATGTCTACCTCAATGATTTGGTCTCGTCCTGTGTGATTGTGAATCATGACGAACAGATCGGCCTGACCCTGACCGCATCTTGGCGGGATATCTAGGTCTAGACGCCATGGCTCTTCAGTGAGTGTTGCATCGCCATGGATTAACGAGTCTTCTAATCTATCTGCAAGTCTAAAAAGCCCAGGTTGCCATGCTCTTGTGTGAGCTAATAATCGCTTAAGAGTAGATAAATTAAATCTCGACTCGTCGGAAATAAGACCATCGATAGCAGATACCTTGAAGACTCGTCGTGTTTCACTTAACAGACCATTCTCATCCAACAGACCGATGTGATTCAGGTGCATCGCTTGGAGAAGATGTTCTACAGCAGATGCTGGAGTTTGATCAGAACGTACGTCTTGAGATAATCCCTCGACCCAATGATCCCATTGGCTAGCAGTTTCTGGGTCTAAGTGAGCAACAAGTAAGTCGGTCATCACTCTGTCGAGCGTGCTATCGTGAAGCGTTGGGGCGTGAAGAGAGAGAAGAGGGAATTCATTGGAGCGCATAGGGGTTGATTCTTCTAATTTCATTGTATTGAGAATTATTACAATATTCAGTGCTAGAACAAAACCTAACAAAATGGAAGAGAGTGTTGGACCGGCATCGAGATTAGATAAAGAAAAAATTGTTGCTGTAGCAATAACTGCGGCTGAAATTCTAACTCGTTCTCTAATTCTTCTCTCATCTAGCGTGTTAAGTATTCTTTCAACACCAGGATAAGCATTCATTGATTTGTATCCAGCTGCCCGTAAACGTAATCGATCTCGAGCTGACATTCTTGCGAAGGCAGCCGCCATTAGAGATGGAAAGAAAATAATAGTCAATATTGCGTGTAAACCGATAGCTATCTCTAATGATGCATCTTTCCACCCAATTAGAAGCAGAACTGTACTTACTGGTGCAATTAATGGGAGAAAATACCTCAATAAAGGAAGTGGGGTGGTGGTAGTTATTCTTGTCCAAAAACGCCTTCCAGCATCACGCGTTTTTACTCTTAGATTCAAGGCCTGTTCTTGGTGTATCTGTCGATCACTGTTCTCCGCATATGGAGTTGGAAGCGACTTGCGTGCCTTGCTCACATCTCTCCGAGATTGAACAGGGCTTCATTAGTTCGCTTATTTTGTAGAGAGAAAACGCTCATTATCACACCCTCACACTTCTTGAGGAGGGTGCGGTCGCAAAAACGGGCGTGTAGCATAGTCTGGATAATGCACCGGCCTCCTAAGCCGGGGACCGTGGGTTCGAATCCTGCCACGCCCGCCATCAACCAAAGGCCAATCCATGCCTTCGGCCTGAGGCGGAAACTTTGTGCAAGAAATTCTCGAATGGTATTCGGGCATGCATGGTTGAACGAATCTGTATGTCACATTCGGCAAGCGAGGATATTAGTTCCTCGCGTAAATCATCAGGGATTGCCAGCCGTCTTCCAACTAGTACATCATGAAGTTGTGCAATTAAATCGTCAGAATCTAGACCGTGAACATTCATCAGGCGGTCGACTTCTGCTAATGCACCGGCCAATACTTTGGTCTTACGACCTCTGATGTTTTCCCAACGCCATTCAACTACACGACCTCGTAAAGCTAATTCTAAGAGGTGCCGGCCAGCCTGAAGAGTAGTTGATTGAACTAAACGGTGGACTGCTGAACGATCTGTAGCCAGCCCCCTAATTTCAAGCATTTCTAGAATGAAAATTGCCTTTCGGACATTTCCATCTGCAATGTATGCTATATCACCTAAAACTCCTTCGTCAACTTCTATATTTTCGCTTATTGAGATGTTTTTCATAGTAGAAATTACGACATCGCGATCTGTAGATGGAATTCTAATCATTCTTGTTCGTGAACGTAAAGCATCAATAAGTCGAGATGGAGCTCTAGCAACAAGGATGAATCTAGATGCACCCCCTACTGTTTCCATCATTCTGCGCAGATACGCTTGTCGAATGGAACCAAGATAATCTGCGTCTTCAATAACAATTAGGCGACTTACAGGAATTGCCCCCGGTTTTATCTCAATTTCCTTACCTGCTGGGGCTATATCATCGGGTTTAGCCAAAGTGATGTTTCGGTCATAGGCATCCAGACTCAATCTCCCTGCTAATGTATCTGCTGAACCAGAGCCGCCGGGACGAAGAAATTGTTCAAATTTTGACATGGCGCCTCTTGTTCTAACTAAGTCGCGTGCCTGTAGAACATGAGTTGTTGATTGCCAACCAGGGCCGAGCATTTGCCGGGCAACTAGGCGCCAAGAAGCAGTCTTACCTACTCCCGCAGGTCCGGTGAGGAGTAAGTGCGGAGGTTCTGCTGCAATACTTGCATTGAGAAGTGATTGTTTTATCGAATCCGATACGGCTAGTTCATCAAAAGTGCGTGGAGCATGTGTACTTAGCCAACTCGCCACGATACACCGTGAGCGAGGAGGGTCTTGAAGTCCGCGTCTATTCAACGTGCCTTGAGAATCTTAAAACCATGCTCAGTTCCTTCTTTTCGTGGTTTTTGGAATATTCTGTATCCGCACTTGTGACAGGATTTGCCCACTGCTCCAATTTCAATCCATTCGATATGCCCGCACCGTAGACACTTGTAACGAGTCTCGAGGGGATCCATTGGTGAGCTACAATGATTGCAGGACACGTTGCCATCAACCTCGTACGGTTTTCGATCTGTGCGGTTGCAAGAGCGGCACTTGTAGAGTGTAAGCCTATTCGCCATCGAGCCGCCGACCTAGCAGCCCTTCTTCAATCTGCTCATTGGCTCCTCGGGCCCTTAAGGGCCCTTTCACATATCTTTACGAAGTTCTCAAATATCTTCTCACCATACTCTGAATCATTGACTTCAGGGTGAAATTGGAGGCCGAAACGATCTTGTTTTTCATTTTCCATGGCTTGAATCTCACAAGAACTGCTACTAGCCGTAATTATGAAGCCGTCTGGGATTCTTACCACCTCGTCATTGTGGCTTTCCCACACTGTTTGTGTGTCTGGAGTATCAGCAAATAAAGGACCGCCGCCATCTATCAAATTGATTGTCGCGGCACCAAATTCCGGCGCCGATGCTTCTCTTGCTTGCCCTCCATAGAAACCTGCCATAAATTGATGACCAGCGCAAATTCCTAGAATAGGGATGTCAAGCTCAAGATATTCTGCACAATTGCCAAGTTCTCCTGTCAAACCAACTCTTGCCGCGCCACCAGATAATATGAGGCCGTCTAATTCTCTCAAATTTTCGACTGTGGTATTGTTTGGTAATATCTTCGTATCCACGCCAAGATATCGCAACATTCGCCATTCACGGTGAGTCCATTGGCCACCATTATCGATGACATCGATGACCAGACGCCCATCGCTCATGTCAAACTCGGGTCATAGAAGGGTGATGAATGATGCCCTCTTAATGAATGAATTAGGCTGCATCGACACGCGAGTGATTGAAATAGAGAACTGTTGTCGTGGCGTTCCCTGCCCTGATGGTGTAGTGGCCTATCATGCAGCCCTGTCGAGGCTGCGACCCGGGTTCAAATCCCGGTCGGGGCGCCATTCATTCCTTTGATATCCACGCTTCAAAAGAGCATAGTCGAAGAGATGCACTGTAATCTCGCTTGATGTGGAGTTTTGAGGTTGGTTTTCCTGATTGGATTGGAGGTAGTATTGATTGGATTTGGGTATTAGTTGATTCAATCTCACTTTCTTCAACAATTACTCGGCCTCTAATCAAAGATGTAGATGAACGGTCGAGTAGTGGTATGATTTTTGGTAGAAGTTCAATAGTTCTGTGTGGGAGATTAACAATTACAACATCCCACTTTCCAACTATGTGCTCGTTTTCGGCAAGAAGCGTAGCATCCGCAATCCCAACCAATCTATTTTCATAAACGCGCGAAAGCGGAGTTGGTTCTGAGGGATATTTTCGTCGCTCCCACTTACTCAAATTTTCAAAGAGTAATCCTACAGCATCCGGATTCAAATCGGCAGCAAGCAGATCTCCAACAAGGTCTGGCTCGGCCAACAAGGGTGCTATTGCCGGACCAACACCACAAAATGGATCTGCAATTCGAAGTGGGCATCCTAATTCCTCACGCAACTGTTTGGCAAGTGCTAAGGTTTCAAGACGCTCTGTTTGCAACTTAGTAGAGAAATAAGCCTTAGTAGGATCACATCGAATAACTCGACCGCTTTCCTTCACTGCAACAGTAGTTGAGAGTATCTCTGGTGGGGCAAACTCAAGAGTTGGGCCCGCTAGAACACTCCCTCCTAATCGCGCGCCAATAGGCTGTAATTGCCTGATTCTAAAATCGCCTTGGACTCCCTCGTCATTGAGAATCAATCGAACATGCGGATGGGTAGCCAACTTCGCACGAGCAATGGCATCAGCGTAAGGTGCAGCATTATCGTCTAAGCGAACAATCATCAGATCACCAATAAATTCGTGATTGGAGGGTAATGATTCGCCTAAGGAATCGATTGTCTCTTGATCTATTTCGTTAGCAAGTAAAGCCAACCAGTCTGTCTCAATTTTATCGTCAGGAATTCCTTCATGCACCTCTAATGAAAAAATTGCGAGGCCTTCTGGAAGCTCTTCTGGTGCGTTAGGGCCCAAGGGAATTAGACGAGAATACCCATCCTTGCTGGAAAAAACGCGCATGCCTACGGCACCCCATTCTCTGGCGCGAATATGGCCGAGAACAGCCTCGACCTCTCTATTTGGGACTCTCAGGTGGCGCATCACGTTGATGATGGGCAGACGCACCCCCCGCTTCACCATGACGGATGGCGCACTGCCCGCAGGGCTCTGGTTGATTGGCCTTGGACCTGGTGATTTGGGCTTGATGACCGCTGATGCAATAGAGCATGCCAGAGCCTGTGAATATCGATTCTTGGAAGGATATACGGCAACTCTTCCAGAAGACCAAGAACTGCTATTGGAAAGTGTGATTGGGCCATGGGAAAGAGCCATGCGACCTATGGTTGAAAAACCAGACAAAATCCTTTCAATCGCCAAAGAAAGTTCTGTGGCATTATTGGTGGTCGGAGACCCTATGCAAGCTACAACCCACATTGATTTAGAAAGTCATTGTGCCGAGCAGGGGATCGATTATTCAATTATACCTGGCATTTCCGCAACATCTCTAGCAGTTTCTATTTCGGGTATGCAATCATACCGTTTTGGCAGACAGGTAACTCTGCCTTTTGCTTACGGAGATTACCTACCAACTTCACCACTCGAATTGATTGATGCAAATTATACCAACAACCTACACACCTTGGTATTGTTAGATTTGGACCCAACAGGGATGGGTGTAGATACTCCTCAACCTATGATGCCTTCTCAAGCAGTAAATTTATTGCAAAAAATGTTTGAAAAATTAGTAGAAAAGGAAGGAAGTGTGCGTGAAAGCATGACGGTGCCTATTGTTGAGTGGGATGGGATTCTACTAAGTGATTTGGGAACTCATGAACAACGAGTAGTTTCAGGAGATTTACAAGATATTGCCACAATTGAAGGAGGACGGATTCATTGTCTGATTATTCCGGCCGAATTCACCGGAATGGAAAGAGAAGCCTATGAGCGCAGGCGAGGCTAATCCTCAAGCGTATTACAAGGAGCGAGATGCATGGCACGTGGACCAGCCGAGGTCAGTTTCCCGGGCGATAAGAACCGGAAGCGCAAGGTTAGAGTTCGAGGTATCAAGAAAGCCTCTAAAGAAATTCAGCAACGTTTGGATAAGAATCTAGAGACTCTTCTTGAAGACCCTGAGAGTTTTCTGCCTGAATTCCGTTGTGAATTAGGAAAACCTAGGCGAGATATGGTGGCAATGACGCTGCGGAATGTAGATTATGTATCTCAGAAACGTCATGATAGGCGTTGGCTCTCAAAGCGCATGGTGAAGAGACGCGGAGATATTGTCTGTAAGTCTCTTGCCGGCAGTCTTCTTGCTGCCGGAGAAGAAGACACCTCTACTGTGTCTGTTTACAATAGTCCAATTTACGGCGCATCCAGCTTTATCCGTAGAGGAAATGGAAAACAATCACACATGGTTGGAATCCAGAACTTTACTCACTCCAAACTCAGACTGTTGGTATGGGATGATCATGCAAAAGCTGGACATTGGTTCTTCTCATGGGATGGTGGTTTTGTTTGTTCCGGGATGGAGGCGAAGGCGCCGGAAGAGTGGATTGAAAGTAGTTTGAAAAACTCAAGTGTTACTTTCAATGGAGATGATGTTCGTTGGTCTAAAGGACTTGAAAAAGAAATTGTTGTAAATGAACAAATTACAGATTCGGGATGGTTAAAATTAGATTTTGGCAACGTGGTTGTTGGGCTCTGTAGTTCCTCATTATCAAAGACAAATGATGAACCATTTGTACCATCAATCGCGCTCGGGATGATGCCTCCAAAACTTTCAGCTGTTGTTGACGCAGAATGGATGTGGAGGCCAAAGGGTTGGCCTGAAGAACTCGAATTACCCGAAGAGGGTAAAGAACGTTTGAACGAAGTAATTCAAGCGTGGATGAATCTTGCAGTTCCAGATGATAAAATTGCTAGAGCATGTAAGAATGCGATTCTCGGCTCAATAGAAGAGGGATTCATCACTGGCAATTATTGGTTCGCCGATGATTCGCGCGACGAACTACTAGCTCACCTCCAAGGAACTGATGATGAGCGAAAGGCATTGGCGGTGATTTTGGATTCATTTGAAAGTGGAGTATATGTTAGACGTGATGGAGTTGTTTTGGATTCAGAGAATGATGTGATCCGATTTGATGATTCTTCGTGCCACTCCATCCTGATTGCCTTATGGGAAAAATATGGATTGGAGGTGCTTGAGGAATTGTTTGGAATCACGGACGAGGAGGCAAGTATGATTCTTAATAGGCAAATCAAAAGAAAACAAGGATTCGGTGCTTTCCTACGTGAACTTGGTGAAAATCTGTCTACATCCAAACGTTTGGATAGATTACCTTGGGAATCCGATTCGCTACCAAGTCCACTAAATTTCGCAGAGACTCTTGTCCGTAGTGCAGTTGAGAATGGTATTGCTTCGACTGTCTCGAAAGCACGTAAAGGAAAGGGATTGGATATGGCAATGGGTTGGGCTTGGCTCAATGTTCATAATAGAACAGAATCAGATGCTTGGAGATTTGATGAATCTAGCCGTGATAAAGGTGGAGATTGGGTTCCTGCCTTACAGGCTCTATGGGATGCTGCTGAAGATCTACTGCTCAAAGATAACTTAGATGCTATTGAAGATTACAAGGCGGCAATGGGCTGGTTAACCGAAGTTACTGGCGTTCAAGTTTGAACATTTATATGCCCTGTTTTTTAGGTATTAATCGCCCTTCCATTCCACCAGCAACCTCAATGACTTGTCCTGTTATATGACCTGAGATTTCATCAGAAGAAAGTATCACAATTGCATTTGCAACATCTTCAGGTGTTGCCAGCTTCTTCAAAGACATTGTTGAGGTAGCTCGTTCTACGAGCCCGTCATCAACGCCTTGTTGGATTTTCTTTGGTGTTATTGTCCAACCCGGTGCAACTGAATTTACTCTAACACCGCCAATTGTTGCAACGTCATTTTTTAGCGACATCAGAAGACCTGAGGTGATTGCCCCCTTTGCTGCGGCGTAATCGGAATGACCCGCCTCGCCGTATATTCCTGCTGTCGAGCCCACCATGACGAGTGAGCCGAATTTTTGTTTTGATGCCTGAGCCAAAAATGCTCGAGCGGTATTCACAGTTAGGTCTAGGTTAGATGAAATTGTGTCTGACCATCTTTCGGCGTCAATTTCCCATAGTGGCCTTGGCGGTGTTGGATAATGTCCAGCATTGGCGATGCAAATATCTAAATTTCCAAATTCAGAAACTATCTGACTGATCATTTCTGTCGCTTCAGCTGAATTGCGTAAATCTGCGCTAATTGCCTTTCCTTGAATTTCATCCGCCAAAGATTCAGCTGTTGATGATGAGTGATAGTGGACAATAACTTTGGCTCCTTCTGAAGAAAAGGCTTTACAAATTGCTTGGCCAATCCCTCCAGCTCCTCCTGTGACGAGAACGACTTTGCCATTTATTCCGGTTTCCATGTGTCTCTGTGAGGGATGTCTGTCTTGAATGCCTCGCTGAGTTGAGGGGTTAATGGGGTAAAGAGATCCATATCGCTACGGCAAAAAGTGAAACGCCCAGAAATCCGTTCAGAATTCTTGCCTTTTCAGGTGTTGAGAAAATTTTGCTAAGGCCCACCCCAAAGGCTGACCATGTGAGGACAGCGGGGTAACCTGCTGTAGCATTGATGGCGACTAGTGTTGCCTTACTTGCAAATCCTGTGCCGAATAGAGTGCCCCATGAAGTCATTAAAACTAGAAAATGAACCCATGCCTTTCCATTGACAATTTGTAACATCAATCCTGTTGAAAATCCTAATCTTTCGGTTTCTTTGCCTTCTTTTTCCGTTGATGGGGTTTGGAAGGCGATTTTATATCCTAAATATGCAATATATGCAGCTCCAATATATGTCAATAAGAGAAAAACTTCTTGATTTTCTTCAATGAATACTGTTGCCATACCAACCACTAATCCAAGCGAGGACCAACCGACAAGCATGCCGAGAGTAAGAGGAATGCTTGCTCGAAACCCATGTTGTGAGCCGTGGGCCGCACAGAGCATATTGTTTGGGCCTGGAGAAAAACACATTGGAACTATGAATACCAAAAGTGCAATCAGGCCCTCGTAATCCAAAACATCAACTCATGAAGTCACTTACTCACATTCAAGCAAGGGTTTCGAGGTGAATTTCACTCTGGGCAAGCGCTGTTGAAATGTCGTTCCATATGTCTTCGACATCTTCTATGCCTATGCTCATCCTAACATAGCCTGAAACAACTCCGGCCTCATGCCGGACTTCTTCAGGAACAAACATGTGACTAGAATTGAATGGGCATTCCACAAGGCTCTCTACGCCACCCAAACTAGTAGCTTCGAAAATCAGATTGAGGGATTTCATGAAATGTAGTGAGGCGGTATCTCCGCCCTTAACTACGAATCCAAGCATACCAGTTCCCTTTGGAACAATACGCTGTGCAACTTCATAATCTGGGCTACTTGGAAGGCTTGGATGATTGACTTGTTCAATCATGGAATGCGCTTCAAGACGCTTTGCAATTTCTGCTGCATTTGAAGTGTGTATTGGCATACGTGCATGTAGTGTCCTCATACCTCGCTCAAGGAGATAGCACATGTGTGGATCGGCAGCACCGCCGAAGTGTACTTTCTTAGGGAAAATTTGGGCTACCAAATCTTTGCTGCCTACTACAAACCCTGCAATCAAATCAGAATGGCCGCCTAGGTACTTAGTGGCCGAATGAATTACTAAATCAAATCCATAGTTTATTGGATTGCACGAATAAGGAGATGCAAAAGTGTTGTCAACAATTGCAATTAAATCGTGCTTCTTAGCAATTGCTATCATTGCTTCAAGATCGCAGACTTTTATCACAGGATTGGTAATTGTCTCAACATAGAGAATCTTTGTGTTTGGTTGTATAGCAGCCTCATAGGAAGCAGGGTCGCGCATGTCGGCCATTGTGACCTCGATACCGAATCTAGGCAAGTCTTCAGTCATTAGACCATAAGTTCCGCCATAGCAATCAGCACTTGCAACCATATGGTCGCCACTGGATAAAAGACCCATTAGAGTGGTTGATATTGCCGCCATACCGCTAGAGAATGTTTCTCCATCTTCTGCACCTTCAAGCGCTACTATCTTGGAAGCGACCGCTTCCGAATTAATGCTTGAAAGGCGAGAATATAGTGATGTGTGTTGTGCCCCATCGGCCCAGCCTTGATACCTCTCATCTGTGAGTTGGTATGTTGAAGAAAGGAAGACTGGCGTTACTGCTGCACCATCTACGTTCTGTGTGCCAGACCAAACTGCTCGGGTTGCAAATTCCTTGTCGGTGTGCTTCTCGTCCATGGCCCTCGCAGAGGGTACTATGAAATCAACTGAATGATATGCATGAAGGAAAAACGTCGAGAAAACGACGGTGTTTCCGGCAATAACCGACTAAATGACGGAAGAAGTTATTTCATACCGTCTAATCGGTAGCATGTGCCTCTAAGTGGATTGGACATGAAGGACCAGCGAATAATTGAGCTCCTCTCTGGAGATGCTCGGATGAGTACGCAATCAATCGCGGATCAATTGAATATGCCTCGAGTAACTGCTCATGATAGAATTAGGAGGTTGCAAGAACGGGGTATTGTTCGGAGATTTACTGTCGATATTGATGCAGGAGTTGTTGGGTCGCCGCTCAATGGCTTTATTCTAGCAAATTGGCAAGGAGAGAGGGGGTTGACAGACAGGAGGATGGTGGCCCAAGAGATATGTGAATTATCATTTGTCAAGAGTTGTCACATTGTTACAGGACAGTGGGATTTCATAATACAAGTCGTGGCTAAAGATATGGAAGATCTTGGAGATGCAATACTCGATCGGTTGTCTGGTATTGAAGGAATGGGTCACACTCGGACTATGGTTTCATTCTATGATTACGGGGGGCCCGCTGAGGCCTTATCTTGACCGTTCAGGAATTGGCCCATTCTGCATATTCAGAAGTGGTTTCAGCGGCAAATGCGATAATCATCGGTACGTCGTAGGGGTGTTCTGAAGTTATTATTGAGATTAAGTGGTCCTTCTTTGAAAATGTAGTCTTGAATTGAATTCGCCATTCCTCAGCACTCTGAACTTCATCTTCCCACTTGAACATGGATGTGATTGAATGGCGTTGGGCGCAAGCTGCTAAATCTTGGGAAATAATGTTGTAACACCACTCGCCAACAAGGGGCTCCAACCACTCAATTGGTAGTGTGGTTTGCACTACCCATACTTCGTCCGCCATATCCTGCCGCACGCATACAAGGCAATCAATTCGATGGTGAAGTTTGAATGCCTGACGTCACTCGACGGTTCTGCGGTGCTGCGGTGGTCGACTACACACAACCCATCGATACAGGTGAAATTCCTGAATCTGGGTCTCACTTTGATGTCATTGTAGTTGGAGGAGGGCCGGGGGGTTCTGCTGCCGCGGCATACAATGCAATGAACGGTTGCAAGGTGCTTTTGATAGAAAAAGAAGTTTGGCCTAGAGACAAAATTTGTGGAGATGCTGTCGGTGGTAAATCGCTCTCTCATGCTAAGGAACTTGGCGTACTAGAGTTGGTAGACAACTCTCCTCACTATGTCGTGGATTCGATTGTTTTCGGTAGTGCTAATGGTTCGGAAGTGCGTGTAATGTTGCCTAAGGAGGCTTACGAAGCTAAAGGTCTGCAATCAGGATATGCACTTCCTCGAAAACAATTTGACTTCTTCATGTTCCACAGGTGTCAAGAAATAGTTCGTGAGAATGGTGGAGTGGTAATTCAAGGATTTACTGTTCTTGATGTTATACACGAAGGTACGGGTGATGATGAAAAAATCACAGGAGTTAGTGGTAAGTTCGGTGGCAAGCGTGGTGCTGGTGATGATTTTGAATTCTCAGCTAATCTAACAATAGGGGCAGGAGGCTACAACTGCCCAGTGTCACGAAAAATCACAATCGACATGCACGGAGAGGATCACAATGATCCTAATCACTTCTGTGGAGGATATAGAGAATATTGGGAAAATGTAGGTGGCCTGGAGGGTAATGATGGTCCGATTGAAATTCACTTTATCGATGAGGTTCTTCCAGGTTATTTCTGGCTCTTCCCTGTTCGAGATGGTCTAGTAAATGTGGGAATTGGTATGTTGATTTCAGAACAACGGAAGTTGAAAGCAAATCGAAAGAAGTCTCTCAAGAAGGTCCAAGAATGGGTTATCAAAGAACATCCGAGATTCAAAGAACGATTCGCTTCGGCAAATATGGTTGAAGGGTCTGGTAAGGGGTGGCAACTACCATTCGGCTCGCCTCGCAAAAAGGCCCCTTCATTTCAACCGAGACGGAATGCAATGGCGGGCGCAATGACTGTTGGCGATGCTGCTAGTTTGGTTGATCCTTTCAGTGGAGAAGGTGTTGGAAATGCACTTCTCTCGGCTAAACTAACAAGTGAACATTTCAACAAAGATTCACATTCACAGGGATTTCCTGCAGATGCTGCTATTGCCTACATGGAAAATCTCTGGGATATATTGGGTAAAGAATTGACGAATTCAACAAAACTACAGAAATTGATGAAATGGAAGAGATTGAGTAATTGGTTCGTCAAGAGGGCATCGAAGAAGCCGGAGATTGGTGAAATGATGTCGGAAATGATTGCAAGTAAAGACACGCAAGAGATGCTTTGGAATCCTTGGTTCCTGTTCAAGACAATTGTATTACCTTGAGGTGAAAATATGGATGAATTAGACAAGACTCTTGCTGGGATTAAGGTTGTATTTCTCGACCTTGATGGTACCATTTATCTTGGAAACAAACTCATAGATGGTTCTCTCGATTTTCTCTCTCGAATTGAAGAGGCAGGGATTAAGAGATTCTTTCTTTCAAACAACTCTAGTCGCTCGGTCAAACAATATGTTTCAAAATTGAATGAGATGGGAATTCCTGCAACTCCTGAAGATGTGTTACTATCTACTCATGACCTCCTAGCTTGGTTGGCAAAGGAAGGAGTGGGTGATACCTATTTGGTTGGCACCGAGGGAATGCGGGAAATGCTTGAAGATGCAGGCATCAATACAGACTCTGTAAGTCCGCAGTACGTCGTTCTTGGCTATGACACTGAAATTACATATGAGAAGTTGAGTAAAGCCAGTATCCATTTACACAAGGGTGTTCCATTGGTAGTCAGCCACCCAGATATGGTGTGCCCATCACCAGATGGTGGTCTGCCTGATACCGGCGCCTACATGGCGTTGTTTGAAGCGACGACGGGGGTCAAAGCAACGCATGTTAGTGGCAAGCCAAATGCGGGAATGATTTTGCATAAAATCGAAGAATTAGGATTGAAACCTGCTGAATGTGCCATGGTTGGAGATCGTCTCTATACCGATATGGAAATGGCTGAAAGATCTGGGGCGCATGGGATTCTTGTTCTCTCTGGCGAAGCCACTCAAGAAGACTTAGCCAATGCGCCACAAAATCCGAGTCTTGTGGTTGAATCTGTCGACCTACTCTGTCGGCGTGGTTGTTGATTGGATTTTCAAAACTCCACGTAACTACAAGGGTGTCAAAATGATACTTCTTGGTACCTGCTAGGGGTGGGTTTCAATAGTGGATGTGTAAGAACTACACTCCGTGGAGAGAGACTGGAGCGTCCAAGATGGTTCTGACTGCGATTTGACTGCACTCCCACTTGTTAGGACTTGGCCGGGTCTTGCCCCTTATGCAGAGGCGGTAGAACGGTTAGTCCTCATGGGGGCGATTGAAGATGAGGAGTTACGCGATGTGTTAATGCGTACACCAAGGGGGATTCACGCGTTGCCATTACCCTTACTCGATGAAAGTATGAATATTGAGAGCAGTGCTTTGCGAATGCCTTGGTGGCAAGACATAGATTCTCCAAATTCTCTACTCCCTGGTGTTTACGAAACTGCTCAAGTTATACAAATGTTAGAATTAGAAAAGGGAGATTCCGTCATGCTTGTAGCACCGAGGGGGAATTGGTGGACTGAGATATTGATGCAATTGGGAGCAAGGAGATTGCGAATTGTTGAAATTGATGAAAGGAAAAGAGTGGAATTGCAACAACGTTGGGAAGAACTGCGGTTGGATATAGTTGCCGAAGCGTGTGATTGTCAGATTGAATGGGCATCAATTTCTGATGCTTACGAAGATTCTCCAGAAGGAGGATGGGATAAGATCCTCGTTACTGGAGGACTTCCTAGAGCCCCCATTGGGCTTCTAATGCGCTTATCAAAAAACGGAATTGTTGTTGCCCCTATTGGTGAGAATTCAGGTACCGTACTACAAACAATAAGCCATCAAGGAGGGGGCGAATTTCAAGCTCAATGGTTAGCTATATGGAATGTTGATATGGTACAAGATGAAGCGGCTCAAACACTCTGTGATCTATCTCCTTATGTTGATTTGGATGTGAAAGAAAGTGATGGTGATTTTAGTTCAATAAATACGGCGTGGATTCATGCAAATGATGAGCCTACTAGAGATAGATTAGGGCCCGCGGCTCTTCTAGATATGATTGAAGAAGTGTGGAGTGAAGTTGAGGCAACAACAGATGGGTATGGTACTGATGTTCGCGATGTTCTTGCTCAGGATTTGTTCAAGATGGGTAATGTTTTGCAACGATTAGGAATTCTTCGTGTCGCCGCAGAGCATCATGGGACCTCGTACATGCTCAGCCCCTCTCCAGAAGCTGCATGCTATCTTGGAATGACATTTGCCGCTGATGAAGAAGATGGTTTGGCCTGGCAAAGGAAGGCAATTGAGACAAATCCGGAGTATGGGGGTTCTTGGAATGAAATTGGAGAGGCTTTGTTGCAAAGAGGAAATCCGCATCGGGCGATTGAGTGGTTTAGAGGTGCGATTAATTCTGTGAATTATTGTGAACGGGGGGCTGCTTGGGCTAATTTGGCGCGAGCACATTTAGAATTAGGGCAGAACACTTCGGCTTTATTTGCCGCACAAGAAGCGGCTTCATTGATGCCTGAAGAGTCTGAATTAGATGAATTATTGGAAGATCTTACTGAAGGATTAGTGTAGGACAAACAAGAAGTGAGAGAGCCCTTAGGGTTGCTGATGGTTACAGTAGTCACCGGGGCCTCTGGCTACATAGGTAGCCACATCGTTGCGAATTTATTGGCGAGAGGTCAAGCGGTTCGGGCAACTGTTCGAGATGTGTCTGACCCTGAACGTGTTGACCATCTGAAGAACTTCGAAATTGCTGAGGGTGGAAGTCTTGAAATTGTTGAAATGGATCTTTTTGATGAGGCTGCTGTAGATGCTGCTATCGAGGGATGTAGTGACGTGATTCATACTGCAGCAAGTGTGATTGTGCGTTCAAAAAACCCTCAAAAGAAAATTGTTGACCCGAGTGTAATTGGAACAAAAAATGTAGTTTCTGCTATAGAAAAAGCTGGTTGTGTTGAGAGATTTGTACACACCTCCTCTACAGCGGCGATTCGGCCAATGAACTGGTATGATGGCCAAACCCTAACCACTGATACTTGGGCCGATGATGCTACTGTCGAAGAAAACCCTTACGGATTAGCCAAAGCAAGTGCAGAGAGAATTGTCAGAGATTGGTACTCTACTCAATCCATTGAGTCACGACCTCGGTTGGTTACCATACACCCGTGCATGGTGTTCGGCCCTCCAATGTCGCCACGACACTTGAGGGGGTCTCTCGCTCTTCTGATGACTATGATTCGACGAGATATTCCGATGGTTCTTCCAATGCAAGTATCAATTGTTGACGTTAGAGATGTTGCCGAAGCCCATGTGCGCGCACTCACTCAAGGAGAGGATGAGGGGAGATATCTCGTCGTTGCTGGAGATATGATGATGGGGGAGATGGCGAAATCTCTGAAGAAAAAATATCCAGAACGGAAATGGCGAACGGGGGTTGCACCGTACTGGATTTCTCTTGTGGCCGCCTTTTTCCACCCAAAAATTGATGTTTCTTGGGCCAAAAGGCATCTGAAAAAGAAGCTCTACTGGGATGCAAGTCCAGCAGAAAGAGAATTAGGAATGAATTGGACTAATCCTGAAACTTCTCTACTCGATACTATGCCCCCTATCTTAGAACATGACTGGGTTTGATGATTTATTACCACATTAAGTTTAGACCGGAAATGCAGTCGGGCAATCATGAGAAGTGTCGCAACACTACTGGCGCTGCTAATCATTGCACCAGCGATTAGTGGTTGTTTTGGTGGAGAAAATAAAGTGACATCGGAAGATGATGGCCCGTTTATTTTTGAGCGGGGCGACATTCCAACAACAACTTGGTACCACTATCCAGGAACTGTGGCTTCGCCCTTCGCTGTCGATGCTACTGATGCCGCCGCTGTTGCTGCTGCGAACATTACTGAAAACCTGAGTGGAGGTAGTACTCCTTTCTTTACTCAGGGCACGTATTATGGGACTGGTTGGGACACTTTTGAGCCCACTATAGGGATTACTAGCTCGGGGGCTATTTTCTTCACTAATTACAATGGTTTAGGAGATGGTACACACATTATTCGTTCACGGGATCAGGGGCAAACTTGGGAAGATGTTGGGCCATTTGGGATGTCGGATGACCAAGGGCAGACTCCTAACTCAAACGATCCTTACTTGTATGTTGACAAGTTCAACGATAAATTAGTCAAATTTGACATGCATGCCCTTACTGCTATGTTCGTCGAATATTCTGATGATGATGGAGATACTTGGAGCACTCCTTTCCCTGTTGAGGGTTATTACGCTCCACAAGACCACCAAAGCATCGCCTCAATGCCACACGAAAATGCAATTGTAGGAGATGTAGTCTATGTTTACTGTATCAATACTGGTTCTCCGGCTTTGGGGGCTCAGTGCTCGAGATCATTAGATGGAGGTCATACTTGGGATGCTCAACAATTAGGATTTCCTACAGAGAGTTTTGGAAATCAATGCTCGGGGCTGCACGGTCATGTTGCAGGGGGTTCGGATGGTTCGATATATCGAGGAAATCCGTCTTGTGAAGGGCCTGCTGTCTACGCCTCACACGATGGCGGTTATTCCTGGAGTGAACATACCATCACAACAGAAGTCGGAATGCAACAGGGTTGGCATTCGCACGAAGTGGCTACCGCAGTGGATGAGGGAGGAAATGTTCACGCAACTTGGATTTCCACAGATATGATGCCGTGGTACTCCTATTCGAGAGACAAAGGTGTATCATGGAGTAATCCTGTTATGGTCGCGGTGCCCGGAGTCAAGGAAACAGGATTTCCTACTATTTTCGCTGGTGATGAGGGTAGGGTTGTTATCGGCTATATCGGTGAAGTGAATGATTGTGAAAATACTAACAACACTACTGGAGATTATTGTGGATGGGGTGGTTATATGGCGATTATGACTGATGCATTTGCAGATGCCCCGTTAATCACCAGCGTTGTTGTAAATTTGCCAGGGGATCCTTTGGACATAACATCAGATTGTGGGAATGTTCGATGTGGTGGGTTTGGAGATTTTATTGATGTTGAGTTAGATGATGAAGGACGCCCTTGGATTGCGTTAGCACATAATGCGGCGGGCACTGAAGAGGCTGTGATTGGTACTCTAATGACTGGGCCGTCGCTCTACGGTGAGTTTGCTCAATTACCTCTACTCCCTACTGGTGGCAACTCTACTCTCAAGATGTGAGTATGCGAGCATCTGAAGAATCAAGTCGATGTCGCCGGTTCATGCGCACTGTTGTCGTATGTGTGGCAATTCTCGTAATTGCACCAACTTTGACGGGGTGTTTTGGTAGTGGAGATGATGGCCCAGAGGTTGAAGATAGTGTGTTTTCTTCGCTTTGTGATGAGGGAATTTCACCCACTACTTGGTATCATTACGCCAATGCAACAAATGCGATGAATACCTCTAATTTGTATAATGGAACTGATGTGCTCATAGAGAACAATTCGCCTTTCTGTGCAAAAGGAACCTACTACAGTATAGGAATGTCAACCTTTGAGCCCACGATTGGAATTACTTCAGCGGATAATCTCTACATCTCTAGTTGGGGTAATGGGCAAAGTGGTGCTACTGCTATTGTGCAGTGTTCTGGATTAATTGGAATGGTTGGTAATGTGTCCTATACTTGTGTTGATGTCTACGACCCACCGCTACTTCCTGTCGCCAATTCAAATGACCCTTATGTCTACGTTGATCCGTGGACTGATCGTATCATGAAATTCGATATGCATGCTCTCTTGGGGATGACTGTTGAATGGTCCGATAATGAAGGCAGCTCGTGGAGTCCTTCTTCTGTAGCCACTGGTTGGTCTGTACAGGATCATCAGACTATCGCATCTTCTCCATACAATGCAATTGCGCATCCAACTACCTGGGTTTTCTGTGTTAATGGTAATTATCCCTATCCTATCTGCTCCACTAGTCAAGACGGGGGTGCAACATGGGGGCCGGAGGTGCCTGGTGCCCCAACAGACTGCAACAGTGGTGGGTTGACTGGGCACATGATTGGTGCGAATGATGGAAATTTCTACCGCGGAAACCCAAGTTGTGATGGAGAAGGATATTCTATTTATCGCTCAACTAATGGTGGCTTGACTTGGACAGAACATCGCCTACCTACCGAGACTACTGGTACTGCAGATACTTGGAATTTTGAAGAGGCACAGATACATCCCGATGAAGAAAACAACCTACATGCTATGTGGATGGGAATTGACAATATGCCATACTATTCTTACTCAAGAGATGAAGGTGATACTTGGTCAAATCCTCTAATGATTGCTCCACCTGCAGGGTTAGATGGGGCGGGATTCCCAGCAATAGCAGCAGGAGATGAAGGTCGCGTAGTTTTCGCATACATTGCTACGTCGAATGAAGGTTCTACTTGGGATGCTTACTTGACTGTGATGACTGATGCTTTCAGCCCTATGCCATTGATGACAACAGTGCAAATTAATGAGGTAAATGACCCATTAGAGAATGCAAAAACCGATTGTGGATATGATAGGTGTGGTGGCTTTGGAGATTTCATTGATGTGTTAGTAGATCAGCACGGAAGAGCTTGGTTTGGTCTTTCTCATAATGTCGTGGATGAGGGGATTTTTGCAACATTTTCTATCGGGCCGAGCCTGAGAGGCCCTGTCGCCCCCCTAACTCCAATCTCAGAAGGTGGGCCGTCTACTTTGGTTGGTTCTATTGGAAATGCTACGGCCTAAATCTGAGCCAGCAAATCATACGCTTGGTATGTGTATGCCACTGCGAACCCTATCATCAGAATGCCACAGATATTGAGGGCTGTTCGATATCCTTTGTGAGAAATATTTCCACTCATTCTATCTAAGAAATAAGCAAATATTGTTTTTGTAAGGATGATGGAAATAAGAAAAGTCAGGGCGTACGCAATCGGTGCTAGTGGTTCTGTTTCGATATATAGAGCCATTAGCGGGCCGCCGATGAGGAACCAAAATACGTACACATTTGGGTTCAGCAAATTTGTCAGAATACCTCGTTTGAAGGAATCAGATGTGTCACTTTGGCCGGCATCTGGATTTGGGGGTTCTATACTGAAACAGTCGACACCCATTTTCACGAGGAATATTGCTCCCGCAACTGAAATAATTAGCAATGCAAGAGGATTTGTGGCTAACCAGCCCGCTGCTAATAGACTGATTATGATAAGCGGGCCATCGGTAAAAATTGGTGCTGCTGCAGTCCACAAACCCGCCTTGAAGCCTCCAGAAAGCGTTTCTCGGAATACCATTGTCAATAGTGGACCGGGTTTTACTCCCTCGACAATCCCCAATGTGGCACCAGCTAAGGTAAGGGTGAGGATTGGTTCAATTTCCATTCTCTCAACGCCTTGACATTTTTGCAAGAAGTTTGAGAATTTCCATATATAGCCACACCAGCGTGACCATTAAACCGAAAGCTGCTCGCCACTCGAGTTGTTTTGGGGCGCCTCTCTCAACTCCTTTCTCAATGAAATCAAAGTCGGCGACTAGGCAAAGGGCACCGATTCCTATGACGAAGAGAGAGAAGCCAATTCCTATTGGCCCACTTCCATGAATATAGGGGACTTCGAAACCTAAGAAAATCCCAATAAAAGAAATTAGATAAATTAGTACTATCGCAAGCAAAGCAGAAGAGACTGCGATTGCGAGATTACGATCCCATTGGATTAGATTTGCTCGATAAATTGCCAGCATCGCTGCAAGAATAAGGAATGTTAGGGCTGCTGCAAGTATTCCCATGCCTGGATATCCAGCATACGTTTCAATAAATAGTGTGAAGCCGCCTAATGCCAACCCCTCAAATGCTGCATACGTACAAATCAATACGGGACTATTAGAACCAGAAAAAATTACCATCATTGCAGTTACAAAACCGCCGATGAAGCCGATTATCATTAGAGTGGGCATGAATAAATAAGTTGCAATTGCGAGAGTGGTTGTGATTATCAAGAGGACTCCGGTTTTTTCGGCGGTCCCTTCCATACTCATTAGGTTGGAGTTGTCGTCCCACCAAGATGAGTCTTCGTAACTCGATTTTTCAAAAGTCGAATCGGAAAGTGCGGGGTTTCCTGAACGGTACATTGTAGCCCGGAATAAGCCGAGCCTTCTCAATGCTTGGCCTCAAACTAGGTGTTTGAGATGTTGCCCCGTATAGCTAGATGAATTGGCGGCCACATCAGATGGTGTGCCTTCAGCCACAATCGAGCCACCGTGTTCGCCTCCTTCAGGGCCTAAATCGAGTACCCAATCTGCACATTTGATTACATCAAGGTGGTGTTCAATGATGATTACCGTATGTCCATTACGTCTTAGTCTGAGTAATACATCAATCAATTGATGGATGTCGGCCATGGAAAGGCCTGTTGTTGGTTCATCTAGAATGTAGACTGTGTGTTTTCGTGCGGGTCGGTGTAATTCTGATGCTAACTTGACTCGTTGAGCCTCTCCGCCAGAAAGTGTTGTCGCAGGCTGCCCGAGACGAATGTAACCAAGGCCTACGTCTTTCAGAGTTGAAAGAATACGATGGATTCGTCGTTGGTTGGCAAAGAAATCGCATGCTTCTTCGATTGGCATTTCAAGAATGTCGTGGATGGTTTTTCCTTTCCATTTTACCTCTAGAGTTTCACGAGTATATCTCTTTCCTTTACATATATCACAAGTAACCCACACGTCGGGAAGGAAGTTCATTTCGAGTTTGATTGAGCCTGCTCCTTTGCATGCTTCACACCTACCTCCTTTGACATTGAAAGAGAAATGGCCGGGTTGGTAACCTCTTTCTTTTGCCAATTTTGTTTCCGAAAGTAAGGTTCTGATTGGGGTAAACGCTCCAGAGTATGTGGCTGAATTAGAACGAGGGGTGCGCCCGATTGGAGATTGATCGATGACTATCGTCTTGTCAATATGTTCGATTCCTTCTATCCGATCATGACTCCCTGGTGTTGTGTCGGCACCGTGTAGCTCCCTCAGCAACGCAGGGGCTAATGTCTCTGTGATCAAAGAAGATTTGCCGGAACCGGAAACTCCCGTAACTGCAATCATACAACCCAATGGAAGATGGACTTCTAAGTCTGAGAGATTATTTTGACGGGCCCCTAATATTGTTAGTTGTTTATCTTCAGAAGGTTTCACTCTATCTGTAGGAAGAGGTATTTCACTACGCCCAGATAAGTAAGCGCCAGTAATGCTATCTTTCGATTTTAGGAGATCTTTCAGAGAGCCATTTACTACTACATCTCCCCCGTCACGCCCGGCACCAATTCCCATGTCAACTAACCAATCGGCTTGGCGTAGTGTGGCTTCGTCGTGCTCGACGACAAGTAGTGTATTGCCAAGTTCTGTCAATTCACGGAGAGTTTCTAAGAGTCTGTCGTTATCTCGTGGATGCAAACCAATACTCGGTTCATCGAGAACATACATCACACCTGTAAGCCGGGTGCCTATTTGTGTGGCGAGTCTTATTCGTTGAGATTCGCCGCCTGAAAGTGTGCTGGCACGTCTATCGAGAGTTAGGTAGTCAAGGCCGACGAGGGCGAGGAAGCGTAGTCGTGATTCAATCTCTTTGATTACTTCGCGGCCGATGAATAGGCTACGCTCATCTAGATGTTGGCAGGCTTTGACTAGGGGTGTAGAGGGAGGGTCTCTCTCTAGTTTCTCCCATGTGTCATCTAGACTGTTTAGGCGCCATAATTGGACTACTGAGAGTGCCTCGAGAACGCTTCCTTGAGAAAAATCGGGAAGAGAGACGCCGCCTACCGTCACCCCACTTACAGCACGATTCAGTTTACGACCATTACATTCCATACAGTGCTCGTCAGTCATATAGGAAGCTAATCGGGATCTTGTTCTGTCCGATGTAGTCTCTGTATATGTTCTTCGAATCCTATTGAATACACCTTCCCAGGGTCTGTGCATATTGTAGGTTGAGCCCTTTTCAGAAGAAAATTCGAAACTGATTGCAGTGCTACCACTTCCATGCAATAGAACGTCTTTGGCATCATCATCTAATTCACCAAATGGTACATCATTTGGGTGGCCGTAATGATCGCATACTTGCATCATTTGTTTCTTGTACCAACCCGACATCATCGAAGTTCGAAACGGACGGATGCAGCCTTCTGAAACAGTTGCAAGGCGATCGATTACAAGGTCGGGTGAAAATTCACGTTGCACCCCTAGTCCTTGACAAGCGGGGCACGCCCCTAGGGGATTATTGAAAGAAAATACTCTAGGGCTCATCTCAGGTAGGAATGAGCCATGTTCAGGACAAGCAAACTCTTCTGTATAGGCAATAGTCTCACCAATTTGTGTTTTGAATCTCTGCTCTTTTGCCTCTTCTTTAGAACCCGCTAGAGGAGCTTCGAGGCTTTCGACTGCAATCGCTCCTCCTCCAAGGCGCATTCCTTCAGATACCGCCTCAGTCAAGCGTTGTTTGTGAGTGCGAGAAAGGCGTAATCTGTCAATTCTTACGTCTACATCGTGACGAAGATTTTTTTCCAATATTGGTGGATTTTCGAAGTCTGCTTCACGGCCATTTACTCTGCCGTTCAGGTACCCTTGTTCGACTAATGCCTTGAATAAATCGGCATGAGTTCCTTTTCGATTGCGGATTGCAGGAGACCAAAGCGCGATTGCGTGACCTTCGAAGCGCCACAAAATATCATCAACTATTTCCTGCACCGTTCGGCGGGCTACTTCACGGCCACAATCTGGACAATGGGGGAGGCCTGTTCGCGCCCAGAGAAGACGGAGATAATCCATGATTTCGGTAACTGTGGCTACTGTGGAACGGGGGTTGTGGCTCCCTTGCTTCTGATCGATACTGATTGCGGGGGAAAGCCCCTCTATACTATCGCAATCCGGTTTTTTCATTTGACCAAGGAATTGCCGGGCGTAGGAAGACAAAGATTCGACGTATCGGCGCTGCCCTTCAGCGTAGAGTGTGTCGAAAGCGAGGCTGGACTTGCCACTACCTGATACACCCGAGATTACTACGAATTGGCCGCGTGGAATCTTCACGTCAATGTCTCGAAGATTGTGGGTTCGCGCACCCTTGACAACTATCCAGCCGTCTTCGACTGCGCCATTCTTCTTACTGCGTGCCAGATTTAGCCCTCCTATGCAGGCTCTCCGTGAACTAGGCTGTCCTTGAACTCATGTATCGAATGAGAGTAAAATTGGCAATTTAGCGAAGCCAGAGTGCATCGATAACATCCCCTACTTTTCCAGCAGTATCAGGTGGGAGTAATGTCAGGCCGTTATGCGCAACCATACTGTGAAGATTGCCACTACCTTGGTGCGTGTGGGATTCAGCAACAAGATCATTGCCTTCTATTGAGATTTTGATTCGTCTAAGACATAATTTCTCGGGAGCTCCTCGAAGAGGATTCTTGAGGCGGACTCTTACCTTGTCTGAGAGGCTCGGACCTAATTCCGGATGTGTTTGCAAGGAGTGTTGAATCCAAGGGGCTACGAGAATGTGGAATACGACTTGGCTACTGACTGGGTTTCCTGGTAGGCCGATTAGAGGTGTACCCTTCCATGTGCCAAACAAAGGAGGGCCTCCAGGTCTAACCTTCATTCTCCAGAAGTGTATATTGCCTTCATCCTCCATCAATTTACGAACCAAGTCCCAATCTCCCATACTCACTCCACCACTAGTGATTATCGCGTCATACTCAGTTAGAGAGTCGAATGTGTTCTGTAATTCTTCTAGTGAGTCTGGTACACTTTCGAGGCGAATTGCTTCACAGCCCATCCTTTCAACAAGAGCGGAAATAGCATGTGAATTCGATTCGTATATTTGTCCTGAATTAATCTCAGAACCCGCTGGAACTAACTCATCACCTGTGGATAGGATAGCGATTTTTGGTTTGGCTACTACTTCGATTTCTCCGTGCCCCATTGTTGCGGCAAGCGCGAGTTCGGCTGCGCCTAGTTGAGTTCCTTTGGGAAGTGCTTCTTGGCCTTGGGCGAGATTTTCCGCTCGATGGCGGATATATTCCACTCGCGCCGGACCGGTGATGACGACGTGGTTGCCTTCAATCACTGTATCTTCAATCATCACTATCGCATCTGCTCCTGAAGGAACAGGGGCGCCAGTCATTATTCTGCAGGCCTGGCCCTTCCCAACGCTTGGAGGTTGATCCCCTCCGGCTTGGGATGTGCCAATTATTTCTAATCGCGTTTCTGTGGAAGAACAATCTGATGATTTGACTGCGAAACCATCCATCGCTGAATTATCAAAGTGTGGGTCGTCTACTTTGGAGGAAAGTGGGTCGGAAAGAATTCTACCTCTAGCTTCATCTAATGTCACTATTTCTGTGCGCCTAGTCATAGGCTCTGCACAAGCAACTTCGATGGCCCGATGTAGGGTCACCCCGCGTTCCATGTACTGCCGTACCCCCTCTCATTGAAGTGTTCTTCCCGCATCGCGGTTGCATGCTTGAGGCGGTCGGTGTTGTAATCATCATCGGGCTTTTCCTTGTCGCTGCCCTCTATTCCTCAGTAGGACACGGAGGGGGTTCTGGTTATCTAGCGATTCTTTCATTGACGAGTTATGGGGCATTGGGGAGCGTTTGGTTGAAACAGTATGCTTGGAGTTTGAATCTGATTGTAGCGGGTATTGCTTTCTATCATTACCATAAAGCAGGGCATCATATTCTCAAACTTACTATTCCATTCATTGTAGCTAGTATTCCATTTGCTATGGTTGGTGGTTATTTGGAAATGGATGGGGTCGTCTTCGATTTGTTGCTCACTCTGACATTTGTTTGGGCGGCTTACAGATTGTACTTCGTTCGTGAAGTCGATGAGGATAGTCTAGTAATTCCTGAAATGAAAGAGACTTTGCCCATCGGGGCGAGTATTGGTTTTGTGAGTGGAATTGTAGGGATTGGTGGTGGAATTTTCCTTTCTCCAACAATTCATCTAAAAAAATGGGCCACACCAAAAGCAACCGCTGCCACTGCTGCGTTATTCATTTGGATGAATTCTGCCGCGGGGCTATTAGGATCTGTATATTCAGATGAATTGTACGTTGAAATTGATGTTCTGGCCCCTTTTGCTTTTGCTGTGTTGTTAGGAGGAGTTCTGGGGTCGAGGTTTGGGTCAAAGGTTGCCTCTCAAAATCTAGTGAAGGGTGTTTTAGTCGGGGTACTACTCATAGCAGCAGCTAGAAGAGCAATTCAATTAATAGGAATTTGAAGTTAATCAAAGACCTATCATGTCTGCATGGCCGCATTCTGGATATGCGCAGACTACTTTGTAGCGTTCTCTCTTTGGTTTTGGAATTTGCATCATAGAACCACACATCGAACATTGATGATTTACTATCTCTGGACCTTTGTCTTGCTCGGTCTCTAGTTCTTGGAGAGTTGTGTGATCAACAGTCCAACCAATTTGATCTGTGTAGGCTTCCTCCTCGGATGAAATTTCAGATTGTTTCAATCCTAGTTTAATTCTAAGACGGCGCTTTTTCTTTTTGGCTGGGCGCTTGCCCTTCGGTCGGCCCTTCGGTTTCCCTTTGGGTGGTGCTCGTCTCTTCCCTTTGGGTGGGATTTGTGGGCGCTCACTGGGTGCAGGGGGTCTTTTCCTCTTTGATGGGGCTGCCTTTGGCTTACTCTTAGGAGGAGGGGGTGCCTTTGGTACAGGTGGTGGTGGTGGTGCTGCTTTTGGCTTCCTCTTAGGTGGAGGGGTTGCCTTAGATTTGCCCTTAGGTGGCGGTGGTGGTGCTGCTTTTGGCTTCCTCTTAGGTGGTGGTGGTGGAGATTTCTTAGGAGGTGGTGGTGGTGGCGCCTTTGGCTTCCCCTTAGGTGGTGGTGGTGGTGGTGGGGGCTTGTCCGCCATTGTAATCCTCCTATGCCAAAGCTGGTGATGCTATGAAAGAATCGGGGGGTTGTTGAGAATTATCATGCTGGATATTCTATTATCGAATCGGTAGGGATTGGTGATAGTGCCGTTCTTCCATCCAATCCATCTAATTCAATCACGAATAAACTACCAATAACTCTCGCACCTGCCTTTTCACATAATTTCGTGCAGGCAGCAACCGTTCCGCCTGTCGCTAAGAGATCATCCACAATTATGACTTGGTCTCCTTCTGAAAGAGCATCTTCATGCATCTCAAGTGTGTTAGAACCATATTCGAGTGTGTACTCAATACGCATTGTTGAAGCAGGTAATTTCCCTGGTTTTCTGATTGGTACAAATGCAATTCCGAGTTTTGCTGCGATCAATGAAGCGAAGATGAATCCACGAGCTTCTGGACCGACAACTGCATCCGGTTTCCAACCCTTTGAGTTCATTCGTCTGATGAATTCGTCTGTAATATCTGAGAGGAGGGAGCCGTCGGACAGGACAGGTGTGATGTCCCGGAACATTATCCCTTCAATAGGGAAGTCCGGTACTGTCCGAACGGTCTCTCTCAACTTTTGCGTGATATCTTCAGGCATACTAAACGCCCCTATATGTGTCGAAAAGCCCCTCTTAATTCAGGGGGGCGTTTCGATATTTGGTTATCAGTCAAGTACGATATTCCCATAGAATAGGATCATTGCTATTGCAAGACCCCACATTATCATACTGATATTCTTGTGCTTACCAGATGCTGCGTTGATTAGAACGTATGAGATAATACCCCATGCGATACCTGCTGCTATCGAGTAAGTGAATGGCATCATAACCATTGTAATGAAGGCTGGAACTGAATTCCCAGTATCAGACCAATCTATGTCTGCAGCCTGCCTCATCATCATTGCTCCAATAATAACTAGAGCGGGGGCGGCCGCGAAGGTTGGGATCTGCTTGAATAGACCTGCGAATAGCAATCCAGATAGCATCAGTACACCAACTGTAACTGCTGTTAGACCGGTCTTTCCACCATCTTCAACACCAGCAGCGGACTCAATGTAAGTCGTTGTGGTGCTGGTTCCGAATGCGGCCCCAACGATTGTTGCAGCTGCATCTGACATGAATGCTTCATCAGAGTTGTGTAGCTCGTCGTTTTCATCCACATATCCTGCCTGACGGCCCACAGAGTATAGTGTTCCTGCGGTGTCGAATATATCGACGAATAGGAAAGCGACCATTACCATGAAGAAGTCTGCGTATGAGACTCCATCACCAAGATTGCCCATTCCCTTATCACCAAATGCTGCTAGGAAAGATTCTTCTGGGAAATTAGCCACATCTAACAACCCATTTGCAGAGAATACGACCTCCGCATCATTCCAAGGAGTAACGTTGTAAGTATCTACAACTGGTTGATCTAGGGCACCTAGAACCCATGCAATAACACTAGTTCCAATTATACCATAAGCGATTGCTCCCTTCCATTGGCGTGCCATCATTGCAGATATTGCAATTAAACAAAGCATGGCCCAAACTTCTCCACTCTGGTGTGTGGCACCATCGAGTGCGTGTGTCAATTGTACTAGAGTTGCACCGTCGTCAACAATCCAACCCATTTCTCTGAGTCCGATTATTGCTAGGAACATTCCAATACCGGCGCCGGTGGCGATCTTCAAATCTGTCGGTATTGAGTTAATCATCGCTGTTCTCGCGCCCACTTGTGGTAAAGATAGAATCAAGAATAAAATACCCTCAAGGAAAACAGCAAAAAGCGCTATTTCCCAACCAATTCCATTATCACCCAAGACAATCGTGAACGCAAAGTATGCATTCAAACCCATGCCTGGAGCTAAGGCGAACGGTAAGTTCGCCCACAGTCCCATGATGACGCAACCCACGAAGGCAGCTACTGCCGTCGCGAACAACGCATCATCGAAGGGGATCCCTATAGGACCAGTGGTATCTGTTGCTGTGAAACCCAGTTCCAACATATCAGGATTGACGAACAAAATGTACGCCATAGTGAGGAACGTGGTCAGTCCCGCCCTCAACTCTCCTTCAAAGGAACTACCCTTGTCTGTATATCCAAAGTAGTCATCTAATTGTTTTACTTCCATTTTTTCACCTGTCTTTCCAGTAACGCAACGCATAGGCTACGTAGCCTCTGAACCACTCAGACGGCTTATGATAGATTCGTGGGAAACTAAGATTTTGATAGGTTTAGTGTGTTCCCGTTCAGTGGAAGTATAGGTTTGGGATTTTGTTGGAATTCGGTGAATATTGCCTTTCTTGCTTCATCATCCCCATGAAAGAAGAGGACTTGGTTGGGTTCGCATGCGTGTATGAAGGAGGTCATATCAGAATGACTTGCGTGATTTGATAATTGGAATTGATTAACATCCAAATCAATTTGAGTAACGTTTCCATATATTGGGATTTTTCCCTCATCTATGAGTTGGCGGCCACCTGATTTTTCAGCTTGATATCCTGTGAGTAATATTGCGTTGGAAAGATCGTGTCGCAATCTGTTGAGATACCATATAGCGGGGCCCCCATCTAACATTCCACTTGTAGTCACAATAACATCTGCATCTAGGGCTTTTTTCCTGTCTGATTTACTACGAACTTTGCGGGCCCATCGCCACACTTTTTCCAATTCTTCTGGATTACGGATGTGTTCTGGATTATTCAACCAATATTTTGTCAAACGTGTGCCCATTCCATCATAATGGACATTTAGATGGGGGGCTTCCTTATGCAAGATTCGAAGAATATCTTGTCCTCTACCTGATGCAAAGGCTGGAATGAGTGCCACACCTCCTCTTGACACCACTTCTTTTACTCGCTCAACAAATCGGGCTTCCTCCTCAGCGCGAGGGGGGTGTTCTTTACCCCCATAAGTCGATTCCATACAAAGAATATCACACTTAACTGGTTGAGCCCCAATTACATTTGGGCTTTCTCTAGTATCTAAATCACCAGACCAAAGGAGTGTTAGTTCAGGTGTTTGAATCTCAATCATAACAGCACCCGGGATGTGGCCCGCTGGATGAAATCTTAATTTCCAAGCCTCAATTTCAAACCATTCACCAATATCATGACTCTGCCAGGCATCCAATGCTGCATCTAAATCTCGCATATCCCATGGGAGAGGATATCCTTCAATACTCGAAACTTTGTAGGTGTCTCTCCACATTATTTCACTGACTGCTTCAGTTAGTGTGGTTCCATGAAGAGTTGCCCTGTGGTTACCAACAACCCAAGGCGCCATTCCAATATGATCTATATGAGAATGTGTGATGATTACATGATCTACTGCAGGACTTTCTTTTGGATATCTAGGGGGTTTAGTTGGAGCTAATCCATAATCGATTAAAATTCGTGTTCCTGTTTTGTCTTCAAGAATACAACCTACATTCCCTACTTCTTCCGCACCACCAAGAAAATGAATTCGAATTCCTTCCTTTACTTCTTCTTCAGGATAGCCTGAAGTTCGTCCGGGGGTGTAAAGGACCATGATTGTCCGAGATGCATCTCCCTCATCAGATAACCGGATGAAGAGAGGAACCCCCTAATTTCTAATGGAAATGTTGAACATTGAAATTGATTCCAATAGAAATGACACAATACCTATTGACTTTAGATGATATAGGACGATTGAATATCGAAAATTAAAGCAGAATTTACGTTAATATCAAATTATGTCACTCCAAATATAATTCCAGTAGAAACGAAGGGGAGGGGGTATTTTGAGAAGACAAACCCCTTCCTATCAACATGGCAAGACGGGGGGGGGAGATTCTCCAATTAGATTCCTCTCGTTGTTTTGGTTGTGCAGCATGTGTTTCTTTATGTCCAATTGATGTATTAGAACTCGAAGATCTATTAATCACCATTGATGAACCCACATGCACACATTGTCAACTTTGTATTCCTGCATGCCCCGTATCAGCTCTGTTTTTTGAAAAAATAGGAAAGGTGACACAATGACTAGAATTCTAATTCATGGAACGGAATTAATATCATTAATTTGCGCCCATTCTCTTTTAGATTCAATAAAAAATGTAGAAATACACTTAGTAGATTCTAAAGCAGAAGTCGGATTATTAGAAGAGGGTCCGGGATTAATTTCTGCAAACAATTTACCAATATTACCTAATGAATGGATAGGTTCTTTGAAATCCCAACAACCAAGAGATGAATCTACAGCGATCCGCCGTTCTTGGTTTGAAAAAGCATGTGCAACTAAATTAGCAAGTAGAGGTGTGTTTTTCCATCTTCGTAGTAAAACAAACAAAATAAATAAATCCACAATAAAATTTGAGGGTGCAGGCCTTCTTTCTGGCAAATCATTAGAATTTGATATTATAATTAATCAAATCACCCCTCCATCTAATTCTATAAACTGGAGTGGAGGGACTCATTCTTCTTCCACAATAACATCTCCAATTTCAGGCATAAGGCCTGATGGATTAGTAGAGGAATGGTGGGGTGGGGTACCCCCAAATCGAACCGATTGGCTTCAACGCATGGAATGGAAAGGAGTCAACCCTCGAACTTCTATAATTGATGATATCGAAACAGGTAAGCGACTTGCTAGGAACGCGATATCTCTATGATTATCGCTGAAACACTTAGACGCCTAATCCAACACGCATCACTATGACAAGGGCCCCTGGTCCCACCCTACAACATCTATTCAGTAAAGAGAAGAGCACGCGTCATGCCATACTCATCGACCCCGCAGATCAGACACCAGAGATGGCTGCAAAACGCTGCGTTGCGGCTGTATCTGCCGGTTCTCAAATGATTCTAGTGGGGGGCTCTACAGGCACAGATATGTCTAATGTACATAACACAGTTGTAGCAATAAAAGAAGCTCTTGAATTAATTTCATGGGCGGCTACACAAAATTCAGAGTTAAATGAAGAAGAATGGACAATTCCTATTGTATTATTCCCTCAAGGTTCGGCCGCCCTTTCACCCGCTGCAGACGCAATAACATTCATGATGCTAATGAATAGCACAGACCCGGAATTCCTTATTGGTGAACAAGTCAGGGGGGCCCCTTTCATCAAAAAAGCAGGTATCGAATCTCTTCCTATGGGGTATGTAGTATGTGCACCAGGTGGCCGAGTAGGGCAAGTCGGTGCAGCGAATCTTATTCAAGAAGACCAATTAGATCTAGCCGCTGCATATGCGATTGCTGCCGAATCTTATGGTTTCGAATTACTTTACTTAGAAGCAGGAAGTGGTGCACATACTCCTGTTAATCCCAACTTGATTACGGCTGCTAGAGAAGCGTGCAACCTCGTACTGATCGTCGGAGGGGGGATTAGAGATGGAGCAACTGCTAGACTAGCAGCTCAAGCAGGCGCCGATTGGATTGTAACTGGAAATCTAACCGAATCATATGATGATGTGGATGAATTACAACAAGTGCTTACTAAATTCATTAATGAAATGAATTCATGAACTTATATTTATGAGTTAGAATCTTTCAAAGCGGCCAAGAGTTGGTCAATTTTTGTTTCCATATCTAATATCAATAACATCTGCTCTTCTTCCTGTTTAAGTAAACGAGCATTTTCTCGTTGTAATTCTTCCACTCTATCCGAACCAACGATATCTTCCATCTCTTTTCTTCGTAATCGCTCGTTTGAAAGCATCACTTCCAATTGCTTCCTCCTAGCATCTGCGACCCGAAACCGCTCTTCCAATTCTGCAAAATCACCTCTCCCACCACTTCTATTTCTGATCTCTCCCAATTCAGAATCAAGAGCCCGAGCCCGTTGTCTTGCCATTGCAAGCTCTCTTTCCATTTCTCCTAATTCATCCCACATTGCCATAACTTCAGCAACTAAACGCTCTTGTGAAAATGTCGTAAGGTGTTCGGCTAACTCATCCCGACTCATTGGCACAGGGTCTTCCCGTTCACCCTGGTCAACATTCTGAGCACTCACACCAATCGTTGAGAATTATCACCATTCCATTCTTGAACCTTGAGGGTAGACCCAAGCCCAACACCCAATTAATCAACAAAACTAACATTTCCATCAGAGAAAACCCGACAAAAACTCACTCGTCGTGTTTATATCGAGACCTCGGGTCGGCCGCGCCATGAAGGCTTACAGAGCAACCGGGTCATTCCGTAATGGAAGAACCGACCAGAACTTCACCTACGATGTTGTAGCAATAGATGTAGCCGATGCTGAACATCGGGTATACTCGAATTTTGGTAGCCGCCATAATGCAGCCCGACGCTTCATCCACATCACTTCCTTAGATGAGATCCAACCAACACAATCAAGTGAGCCACGAGTGATTGCACATTTCCGAGACACCCATGACTTCTCAGCACCCCCCTCCTCTGAAGAAGAATAATCAGAACCTCACTAATTCACGACGCGAATGCGTAATGGTGAAAGGAGAAGAGGGGGAGGAAATAACATGGTCAAGAAGGCAGTCATGCGTCAGTACTGGCGCATTCAGCAAAGCCAGACACTCATTTCAATGGGATTCTGGGTTACTACATTAACACTATTAGTGTGGCCATTAGTAAACTGGCGCTTCAAAGAAATAGATGACGTAATGGGAATATCTCCAACTTATTTTGGGTTGATTGGGATAGGGACTACAATACTAATGTTCGTTCTTCTAATTGGTTGGTTATACGATGTATTATTCGGCCTATGGCGTGAACATCTAACAGTCGTTCAAGAACGCAATCCATTCACTACCTACAAACTAAACGCTCCATTCGGGATGATACTTTCTCAAACAAACACAATCTTGAGGAAAATGGCTGAAGATGATGAAGATATAATCCGCCATTGTGATTTTATAGATAGATGGTTAGAATGGAATTCCGAGCAAGAAATTTGGGCGCGTTCACTATCCTCTTGGAAGAATATAGTAGGCGACGAAGATCCATTCCTCCAACACCTATCAGAAGAGGGTCGAGCCAAACTAAATGCTGCAGTTGAAGAATTGCAGGAATTCTAATCGGGGGATATGCCTGAATCCTGAGGTTATTGTTCAAATCGCCATAGATGCCGGTGAGGCAATCATGGAGATTTACGATGCTGCGGAAGTGATCGAAGTCACACAGAAGGGCGACGATTCCCCACTGACTAAGGCTGATTTGGCAGCACATGATGTCATTGTTGCAGGCTTGCAGGCAATTGATTCAACACCGATCGTATCTGAGGAAGGGCTAGTCGGCGACCCACAGTCGAGCAAGACCTGCTGGCTAGTCGACCCACTAGATGGAACAAAGCAATTCATCCAAAGAAATGGTATGTTTACAGTCAATATCGCGCTGATGCGCAGAGATGGTGCGCGATGGATACCACTCTTCGGTGTGGTTCATGCCCCGGCCACAGATACGACTTGGCTAGGGGGGGCCTTACGTGCCTCCGAACGAAGAGGCCGAGACGGGACTGGTCCGATGAAGGTACGAGTTAGTGACGGAATGGTAAAATTGGTCGCCAGCAGCTCGCACCGCGATGAGAGGGACGAATCTTTCGCGGCCGCTGTCGGTGAGCACGAACTGATTCGAATGGGCTCTTCCCTCAAGGCCTGTGTTGTTGCCGAGGGAAGCGCAGATCTCTATCCAAGATTCGGCCCAACCTCTTGTTGGGATATCGCCGCCGCTCATGCAGTGGTTTCTGGGGCCGGCGGGATTGTTGTTGGCCCAGACGGCACAACTCTCGATTATGACTTGGTTGGGAACGTGCTGAATCCGTATTTTCTAGTTGCAGCGGATAGCCGTTGGAATGAGCAATGGATAGCTCATCAAGGCTGAATCAACCAATCTGGATTTGAAAACCCAGTTAATTCTTCCAAAAGCGAAAGGTCCGCATTCACCTTTTCAGCTAGAAGCACTCGTTGTTGATTGGTAATTTCTCGCTTTTCAGGCGCTTTACTAGATATCAGTGGTAATTTATACACATTCACACCCTTTCTTTGCAACCATCTTACAATTGGCCTTTTCACAAAATTAGGTAACAAATTTGCGACACCACGGAATAGGCGGCCGAATAGAGTGATTGGGCGGCGATCAGAAGCAACATTTGCGTTGTGTACTATATCTAAATCGAAAGAATAATCATCAACACCAATATGTTCACAAATTTCTTTCAAAACCTCCAACGGTTCCTTTCTCATTCTCTTTGCCTCAATAATTAATAGTGAATCCAAATCAAAAAATTCCAACCACTTTGAGATTGAAGACCCATAAAGAGTATCACAATACAATCGAGGATCTCCCCAAGCCCTCTCAAAATCACCCCAATCTTCATTATTCGCCTTATCTTCCTCAGTTTCTGTAATCATATTCCAATGAGAAATCGTGCGACTGACAGGCTCTCGGAGAGAAATAACCAATTTTGCGCCAGGCCAAAATTCACTAATTCTCTGCGGAGCTATTGGGCATGCTAATGCGTGAATCGAACAATCCATCCGTAAACCCTCTTCTACAAAACAGCCTGCATATTTTTCCCAATCTGGTTGTATATTTTCCCTACGAAACGTCCCTTTATGTGTGGCAATAATGTTAGGTTCCTTCGGTTCAGAAACACAAATACCAGGGTGTTGGGAAAGCGCATCTGCTAACCAAGTAGTACCCGCTTTGGGTGCGCCCAGAAGAAAAGCACCAACTTCAGGGATCATTGACGGCGCACTCTCCATGGCCCCCCCTCACCCCCTTTAGATATAGGAATTCACACTTTCATAAGACCCCAAGAGTCCGTCGGAATGAAATACAGGCCTTATTTCGCCCGAGTCCCGGAAGGTGTAATGATGGGCAACAAGGTAGTTTGGTTTACTGGGCTTTCAGGAGCAGGAAAGACAACAATTGCTATGGCAGCAGCAGACAGATTTGGCTGTGAAGTACTAGATGGTGACACGATTAGAGACTTTTTCGCAAATTCCGATTTCAGTCGTGAAGGCCGTGAAAGACACCTTCTTGGCATAGCTAAGATGGCAAATATGATCTCAAAGCACACAGATGTTCTTTGTTCATTCATCACCCCCTACGAAGACGTGAGAGAGAAAATTCTCGAAATCCTCCCAGATAATGCAGTTATGGTGCATGTATCCACATCTCTTGAGGTATGTGAGGACAGAGATGTGAAGGGCCTGTACGCAAAGGCACGCACCGGCGAAATAACCAATTTCACAGGAATCAGCGACCCTTTCGACGAACCAAAGTGCGCACACATCACACTAGATTCTAGTGGTAGTGAAGGAAACTCAGTCGACGATATGGTTGAGCAACTCGCTCACCTATTTGAGAAGCCCAAGGCAGTTCTTCTCCCTGGCCGCTGGCAACCTCTACATGTTGGCCATGAATGGCTTATCCAAAGAGAGTTAGACCAAGGAAAGAGTGTAGTTGTAGGTATCAGGAACACTCCCGTATCGGATTCAGACCCATTCTCAACAGATGTTCGAAAGAGAATGATTGAGCACAGGTATGCCGACGAAGATGTTGAGGCATGGGTTATGCCAGATATCGAAGCAATCTCTTACGGCCGAAAGGTGGGTTACGATCTTCGTGAGGCCGATGATATTCCTCCAGAAGTGTTCGCAGTATCTGCAACGGGCGTTCGTGGAGGAAACAGAGCGAACGTCTCAGAACGAGTCATGGAATTCATGATTTCGGAAGGTATTTGGGACGGCGAATGAATTACCGAAGCCATCTTTAAGTTGACTTTTGCCGACCAAATGTTATGTTTTGGTTGCTTGAACTGTTGGGCTTCGTAGCAGACATTGGCACTTTCTTACATTTCATGTGGAAACATCCAGTATACACCTTAGTTGGTATTAGTGCATTGGTCGGATTGGTGTATTACTTTATTTGGTAACGTTCGAGAGGAGTTGAAAGGAAAACCACAAGAAACCAAATTCGTTTCAATCAACAATAATTGTTCTATTG
>Ga0066853_10000020_pt1 | contig 46395 bp, 38 predicted proteins | sample ETNtaG_28_FD_67284 | JGI IMG/M metagenome (GOLD analysis project Ga0066853, IMG submission 67284) | Marine microbial and viral communities from oxygen minimum zone, Eastern Pacific Ocean - ETNP201406SV61 | ecosystem: Environmental > Aquatic > Marine > Oceanic | place: Pacific Ocean: Eastern...
TTTTTGAAAGATTAGACATCAGTTTTTCAGTTAACCTGGACATGGTTCCTGTCCTGGACGGTCGCATAGACGAGGATTTTACTTTGCAGATTTCGAACTTGAATCCGGTCACCAAGGGCCCCTTTTTGCAGTGAGATTCCAGGTGCGGTCAATCTTAAATTTGGAGTTTCAAAGACAATCATCAAGCGGTCTCCAGACTTAATCACGGGTACTGCAGAGACGGTTGTTTCCTGGATGACTTCGTTGGGATTGATCGCTCTGGATGCTATCTTGCCAAGGATATCTTCTTCATCTGTAACATAAGCGGATGGCATCCGGTCGACATTGCGCCGGACTTTGAGAATGTCTGCTTCACTGATGATGTGATCTTCTTTGATGGTGTCTTTTGCAATCAGCACATCTTTATAAAGTTTGATGTAGGTCCGTACTGGTACTTTTCGGATGGATTTTCCATCGACACTAAATTCGATTTCAAAAGTCTGATATCCACCTTCTTTGAGGTGACGTCCTTTTTTTATGAATCTGTAACTTACCTCTCCGCGAGGGAGGAATACATCACGGGTTTTTGCCAGGATCCGGGGTTTGATGTCCATTCCAGAATACGCATCCCGGATGTGATTCAATACGGACTCATCGATGTCCTTACCGGGAATCTTAAGGGCCGCACGTTGAATGCGTGTGCTCTGGCTGGCAGGGAAGACAATCTTCTTAGTGTCGATTTTTGCAGACCGTATACGGGATAGCATGATCGACCGGGAAACGTTCAGATTTCTTCCAGGAAGTGGGGAACGTCCGATTTTGATTCTCTCCAGCCTTGCGATCAGGTGAGGGTCAGGGCCTTCGAGCCTGGCGATGTCACCCAGGCGATAGGTTTCTTTTTGCACCACCGATGACTCTGGAAGCAGAATACGGATCATTTGATCCTCCCCGAGTCGGTCATCCTGAACTGCCCAAACAGGTGATGAGCTAAGGAAAACAAGCAGAACCGTCGTTAAGCTTAAAGAAATCATCAACCTCTTGAGCATTTCGATATCAAGGATCGAACTGAACCAGCTCAAAAGGTTTGGTTCAGTTCGATTCTGTATTTCAGGACAAGATTTTTGTAGCAGCATCAGCTCAATTCAAGGATCGATTACCGAACCAGGTTATTGGTATTTTTGAGCATTTCGTCAGCCGACTGGATGGCCTTTGAATTGACTTCATAAGCACGCTGCGAAGTGATCATGTTTACCATTTCTTCTACCAGCGACACATTCGAACGTTCTAGGAATCCCTGAGTGAGAGTGCCCATGCTGTTGGCACCAGGGGCATCAACAATCGCGTTTCCTGAAGCAGGAGTGGAAACATATAGATTTTTTCCAGTCGGAGTCAATCCTGCTGGATTTTGGAAGCGAGCAAGCTGAACGCTGCCGATCGCTTCCGGCATAGTTTCATCACGCAGAAAGACGGTTACGGTACCGTCAAAACCAACTTCTATTTTTCTGGTGTCCTGCGGAATATTAATTTCTGGGTCGAGCAGCATGCCATCATTGGTGACCAGTCTTCCCATTCCATCGATGTTGAAATGTCCGTCACGGGAATAACCCACGATTCCATTCGGTTGAAGGATCTGAAAAAAACCGTGTCCATCAATACTGATATCAAGATCGTTGCCGGTGTTTTCCAGATTTCCTTGGGTGTGGATTTTTTCTGTGCCGATGAATTTCACACCATGACCCACGTGCAGACCGACTGGGACCTGGGTTGAAACGGAAGAAGGAACTCCCGCCGTCCGTTCGTTGTGATAAAGCAGGTCCTGGAAATGGACTTTGCTTTTTTTGTAACCGGTGGTGTTGACGTTGGCCAGATTGTTGGCTGTGGTGTCGATATTTCTTTGTTGGGCAGCCATGCCGGTGGCAGCCGTGTAGAGAGCGCGCATCATGGGCGGTCAACTCCTTTAGGGTTGAAGGTTATTATTTGCATCGGTCAACTGACTCTTGAAATCGAGATTGCTTTTTCATCGATGTTGTCGAGGTTCATGATCGCCTTTTGTACCATTTCATAAGAACGGGTTGCGTTGACCATGCGTGACATCTCCATCACCGTGTTTACATTGGATTGCTCCAGCATTCCTTGCCTGACAAGAATTTCCCGGGAAGGAATCGGGACATCGTCACTCCGGATAGGCGCATAAAAATGATTTCCCAGTTTCTGGAGTTGGTCCTGGTTTCTGAACCTGACGGTTTTCAACTGGTCCATGATTGTTCCTTCGACAGCGACCTGTCCATTTTCATCAACCTGGATCGGACCATTCCCCTTGATCTGTATCGGGCCTTTCTTGCCTAAAAGTGGGAAACCATCCTGGGTCACCATTCTTCCCTGTGAATCCAGTTTAAAATTACCGGCACGTGTATAGCGTTCCCCCTGCGGTGTGCTATGCTGAAGAATCCTTCATTTTCCAACGACAAGTCGAGTTCGTTGCCGGTATCGCGGAACCGTCCTGTTGTGAAATTTTTCCCGATTTCATCCACCATCACGGCAGATTTATCCATGCCTACATATTGGTCTAGGTATTCATGGGAAAGAAAATTCTCTTCTTCTGATTGAGGAACCACACGCTGCACCGTGGAAAGTACCTCCCTGAATGATGGTTGGTCTTCTTTGAATCCAACAGTGCTGACGTTTGCTAAATTGTTGGCTACTGTTTCGATCTTTTTTTCCAGGACCCCGCCTGCCTGAACTAAGCTTGTCAATCCGCTCATGAAGCAATTTGATGAAATGAGTGCGTCAGTGTTAGACGAGACTCAAAGCAAGCAACATACCAAAGGGTGGAGACCCGATTTGCATTCCCGAGGTGTAATTTTAGAGCAATAAATGTTAGTTAAAGTGTCAATTTCTTGGTTGCATTGCAGAAAGGATTCCTGAACGGTCCTGTATTTTAAACCGTTTCCCTTTTAAAAATTATTCAGGTCGTAGAATTCAAAAATTCATCACTGAATGAATGAGACTCTGACCTAAGGTGATGACCTAGTAAAAAAGACAACAAATTGTCAATAAGCCGTTTTCTTGAGCAAGCGCACAAAAAATAGGCATTTCTTTTAAATTTGGAAATAAATAAAATAATAAAATCAATAACTTGACAATGGTTCATTTATTGCTCTTAATTATTTTGGTCTAATCCGGAAGTAAGCAATGCTTTAATAGGTAAACTTGAATTCCAATTCCGGATCAAAACAAATTCTTATTCATTTTTTAAGGAGTCTATGAAATCCCCTAAAGAAGTAATTGATTTAGCAAAAACAAATAATGCTGTGATGGTCGATTTGAAATTCATTGATTTTCTTGGAACCTGGCAGCATTTTTCTGTTTCCATTTCCGACCTCAGTGAGGAAATGTTGGAAGAAGGCAGGATGTTTGACGGTTCGAGCATCCGTTGCTGGCAGACCATCGACAGCAGTGACATGAAAGTCATGCCGGATCTCAGCACGGCTACGATGGATCCGTTTTATGCCCATCCGACCCTGTCCATCATTTGCGACATCATTGACCCGATCACTGGAGAGGGTTATACCCGTGATCCGCGTAATATTGCTTCAAAAGCTGAAAAATATCTGATTTCCACTGGGATAGCGGACACCGCTTTCTTCGGTCCTGAAGCGGAATTCTTCATGTTCGATGATGTCCGTTATGCTCAGGATGCAGAGGGAGGCTTTTATGCGATTGATTCTCCGGAATGTCCGTGGAACACCGGGACCGATGAACCGGGGGGAAACAAGGCTTACAAGCATGGACACAAACTTGGATACTTTCCCACGGCACCCTTTGACCAGGACCGCGACATCCGTGCTGAAATGGTGCTCAAACTCGAAGAAATGGGGATCACGGTCGAAGCACAGCACCATGAAGTTGCTCCTGCTCAGCATGAAATCGACATCAAGTTCGATACCCTGCTCAAAACTGCGGACAATCTGCAGTGGTTCAAATACATCATCAGAAATGTTGCTCGGGAAAATGGGAAGGCAGCGACTTTCATGCCGAAGCCGATGTTCAACGACAACGGAAATGGGATGCATACCCACCAATCATTATGGAAAAATGGTCAACCTCTTTTTGCAGGAGATCAGTATGGAGGTTTGAGCCAGGATGCTCTCTACTACATCGGTGGCATTCTCAATCACGCCCCTGCACTGGCTGCTTTCACTAATCCTTTGACCAATTCATACAAGCGTCTGGTACCAGGTTTTGAAGCGCCGATCAATCTCGCCTATTCCAACCGTAACCGCTCTGCTACCGTTCGTATCCCAGTGGTGGATTCTCCCAAAGCTCGTCGTTTGGAATATCGTTGTCCGGATCCAGGAGCAAATGTTTATATCGCCTTTGCCGCGATGTTGATGGCTGGGCTGGATGGAATTCAGAACAAAATCGACCCGGGTGACCCGATGGATGTGAACATCTACGATCTACCTCCAGAAAAGTTGAACAAAATCGGAAAGATGCCGAGGTCCCTTTATGAATCCCTAGAGGCTCTTCAAGCGGATCATGAATTTATGCTGAAAGGAAATGTATTCACTAAGGATGTGATCGATTACTGGGTGGATTACAAGATGGAAGAGGAAGTCCAAGCGATTGATTCTCGGCCCCACCCCCATGAATTCAGTCTGTACTTTAACTACTGAGTGAGGTAGAAACGGAGGAAAGATGCTGACTTCAGCAAATTATTTTCCTCCGTTCACCATTGAATCTCAAAAACTGGATTGAACACCTTCTGACACGGGATCCTGTCGTCAGTTGGAAAGGAGTTCTCACCGAAGACCCTTCTGGTGTTTTTTCCGGCCTCAATCTCCCTGATCTCGAAGAACAGCTGACCAAATCGGATCAGCTCCAAGGGTTTCAGGCTTCTCGTAAAAAATTACTGCCGATATTGCTGGGATCTGGAAATCCTCTTTCAGCCTTCCAGCAATTACTGGATTTCTCTGAAGCCTATGCTTTAGAACATTCAGCACCCTTCGATTTTGCATCCCCCCGGGTTCCGCAACTGCTGAGCGTTTTCGGTCGTAGTGACTACCTTTCCCGGAAACTGATCCGAGATCCGCATCTGGCTTTGGAGTTTTGCTCCCTTAATGCTTGGAAAGCAGCCAGGTCTTCCGAAAGCATGCTGGAGGAACTCAGAGCACGGGTCCGCCGTTTGGAACCAGAGACCCTGGGGGATCTTAAAAATATCCTGAGACGCTGGAAGTATCGTGAGTTTCTCAGGATCAGTCTTCGTGACTTCTGTCTCAGTGAAGCTTTTGTCGAGACCCTGGAGGAATGGGCTTCCGTGGCGGAAACCCTGCTGCAGGTTGCCCTGGAAGAAATCCATGCCCATCTCCAAAAAAAGGATGAAGTTCGTTTTTCTGAAACTCCGTTCATGATCCTGGGGATGGGCAAACTGGGGGGAAGTGAACTGAATCATTCTTCGGATGTGGACCTGATTTTTATCCATGATGATTTAATTCCAGCTGAGGAACAGGAGCAGTCCAACCGGCATCGACTCAAGGTTGCAAGGAACCTGATCGATGTCATGAGTGATTTGACAGAAGAGGGTTTCCTGGCCAGGGTTGACATGAGGCTTCGTCCAGGAGGAAATCGCGCTCCTTTGGTTCAGTCTTTGGATGAAGTCGAACTTTATTACTCCGCCAAAGGGGAATTATGGGAACGCCAGGCTTTGATCAAAAGCAGGGGAGTTGCGGGATGTGAGAGGACAAAAAAATCTTTTGAATCCATGATTACCCCCTTCATTTATAGCCGGCTTATGGATGAAAGGTTGTCCCGTGACATCCAGCATATGAAGGAGCGCATCGAAGAGGAGCATCTTCGGGAAAACCAATTGAACGTAAAGTTGGGAGTTGGAGGGATCCGTGAAGTAGAATTCTTTGTCCAGACCTTCCAACTGCTTTACGGAGGAGGCAGAAAAGCGCTCAGGCAGACCAACACCCTTAAAGCGCTGGAAGCGATCGAAGAAGCTGCTTTGATTCCGGCATTGGATGGAGCCCATTTGAAAGGGGCTTATATTTTTCTTCGTCGTGTCGAACACCGACTGCAGATGCGGGAGGAACAGCAGACCCATACCATTCCATTACATGCTGAACCACAACGGCATCTTGCACGATGTATGGGTTATGATGATTTGGATCCGGAAAAAGCGCGGCAGCAATTCCTCTCCGATCTGAAAGATGTAATGGGGCGGGTCAGGGTGATTTTTAGTGGACTTTTCAGCAACAAACATCTTGAGATCGAGGCGGCTCTCAGAAACAGTTCACGAATTCAAAATTTTAGTGAAGAGGAAAAGGGAACCCTCCAAAACCTGGCCCAGAGCCTAACTCCCTACCTGAATTCCCATACAGAAAAACGGTTTCAGCGTCTGTTTGAGTCGATCGGGCCGAGAATCCATCTCTATCGGCCTTTACTCGAAAGACCCTCCGCTCTTTCAAGGCTTGCCAGAATCTGTGAAACCAGTGAAATGCTTTGGAATCATCTTCTGAATCATCTGGAACTGCTGAATCGTCTTGAACAAAGGAGCCTTGAAGTGGACCGGGAATCTGCTCAAAAACAGATAAGGTCCATGCTTTTAGAGGTAGATGGTGATGAAGAACAGCAAATCGACCGACTGAGGCAATTTAAGCATGCCATGACATTTCTCTTAGGAAGCGCAGAACTGGAGGGAATCCTCAGTTACTCACGTGCCAGGAAGAATTTGAGTCTGGTAGCGGAAATTGTGCTTCAGGAAGCCTTCTGGATGGGGATCAGGAAACTGGAACGTCGATACGGGAGTTCACTCGAAATGCTGGATTCTCCACTTGAATTTGCCATCATCGGGCTGGGTAAACTAGGTGGCCGGGAACTGACCTATCACTCCGATCTGGATCTGATCATTGTCCATTCCGGAAAGGCTTCGGCTTCCCAAAGCGACAGGTTTTTGATCCAGGAATATGGTGTCAAACTGGTACAGCGAACGATTTCCATACTGACCACCATGACTCGTACCGGTTTTGCCTACAAAATGGATACCAGGCTACGTCCATCAGGAAATGCGGGAATGCTGGTCACTCCCTGGGAGGTGTATTTTCAATATCACCAAAATTCTCAGGCCTGGGAGCATCAGGCTCTGGTCAAGGGTCGTGTTGTCGCTGGGGCTTCCACAATACGTTCTGAAAACAAAAGGTCGGGCATGGACCAGATTTTCCATTCTGGTTCAAAGCGTGGGTGGTTTAGAGAAGTCGAATCAGGAATTCAGGATGTCGTATATGACTGGGAAGCTCCCAAAGATCTCGCTTCCCAGATTCATCATTTACGAACCCGTAAGGAAAAGGAACTTTCCGGAGAAACCGATAAGAAACGAAATCTTAAGGAAGGACGTGGGGGGCTTTTGGATGTTGAATTTCTGACCCAGTACCTACAACTGGTTTATGGTCGTGAGTTACCTCAGATGAAGACAACGGAAACCCTGAAAGCTCTGGAAAATGCCGGCAATCTTGGATTATTGAATCAGGTCCAAGTGAGATCCTTGTCGGAAGGATATACTCTGCTGAGGTTGATTGAAAACGGTTTGAGGCTCCTTTATGATGATTCCACAAACATGCTTGATTTTGAAAGGATCGATCAGCAACTGATCCTGATGCTTCTCAAAAGACATGGATATGAAACTGAAGATCTCTTTCAAATCGTGGAAAAGACCACTACGAGCATTCGTCAAACCTATTCCGAAATCATGAAAAGGACTTGAAATATGAAGAGTGAAGGGGGTTTCATGATCAAGTTTCAACAAAAGGGATGTACCCCTTTTTCACTCCAAAATCCCTACGGGTTGCAGTCGTGCTGCTCCATCTGAAGATTAGAAATTTTGCCACCATCAAGGAGGTGGAAGTTGATTTCGGCTCTGGTTTTTCCATCCTGACGGGAGAAACAGGAGCAGGAAAATCGATCCTCATTGATGCCATTATGCTGCTGCGTGGTGACCGGGGACGCACGTCCCTGGTTCGTTCCGGAGAAGATCAGTCCGAAGTGGAAGCAGTACTTTCCCTTGAACGAGCAGAGGAAACCTGTCAACTCTTAGAAGAATCCGGAATCGAAGTGGAAGATGAAATGATCATCCGCTGTCTACTTTCCAATCAGGGGCGACTGAGGCGCTTTGTGAACGGCGTTTCAGTCACAGCAGATTATCTGAAAACCCTGACTAGGCCGATGATCACGATCCATGGACAGCATGAACATCAGAGTCTTCTCCAGACTTCATCCCACCTGGATTTTCTGGACGGTTTTGGAGGATTGTATCCGCTTCGGGAAAAGGTTGGAAAATTTTATCTTCATTACATGGATTTAGCTGACCGTGTGACGAAGCATGAGCAAGATTTGAATCAAAGAACGGAGCGGATTGCTGAATTGAATGAGGTCATCGAGGAACTTCAGGAGTTGTCACTTGAACCAGGTGAGGAAGAACATCTCCTCCAGGAAACAAAAAGACTTTCAGGCGCAGAAAATTTAATTCAATTACTTTCTGATTCCAAAGGTATGTTGATTGAGAATGAGATGTCTTTGATGGAGCAGATGGAATTCCTTCGCAAAAACATCCAGGAATCTTCAGAACTTGATCCCTCTTGTGCTCCTATGTTGGAGGAGCTTGAACAATGCTTCTACCAATTGGAAGACTTTGGACGGACCCTCCAGAAAAGATATGATTTGGTGGAAATCAATCCTGATAGACTGAGTTTTCTCAATGACCGGTTGAATCGGATTCAGAGGCTTCAGCGAAAATATTCGTTGAGTCACAGTGATGAACTGTGTGAGTTGCTAAAGTCTGCAGAAATAGAGCAGGAGGAACTGCTGAATCTGGAAGAGAATAGCCAGATGCTGGAAGAACAAAAGGAAAACGCCTTGATGGAACTCAAAAAAAATTCAGCAAAACTCTCTGCAAAAAGACGAAATATTTCGACCGACCTGGACGATCAGATTATCAAACAACTTCAGCATTTGGGGATGGAAAAAGCTCAGTTTCAGACAAGATTCAAAGACGGGGTCAGTATAGATGAAACCGAATGGAGTGAAAAAGGAATCGATCATGTTGAATTCATGCTCTCGGTCAATCCCGGTCAAAACATGAAAAGCCTGACTCAAGTCGCCTCCGGAGGAGAGCTATCAAGGACGATGCTGGCTTTGAAAACGGTTCTTCAAACCCACGATCCTGCATCGGTGATGATCTTTGATGAAGTCGATACCGGCATCAGTGGTCGAGTTGCAGAGATGGTGGGTCAAAAATTACGAAACCTAGGATTTCAACAGCAGACCCTGTGTGTGACTCATTTGCCTCAGATTGCAGCCTTTTCGGAAACACATTATGTCGTGAAGAAACAAATTCTGAAGGATGAAACCTATACAGAGGTCTGCAAAATGAACACCCCTGAAGAAAAAGCTCAAGAAATCGCTCAGTTGATTGGTGGCAGGGAAATTACAGAAAAAACCTTCAGTGTGGCTTATGAGATGCTGGAACAGGCACAAAACGCCATTCGATGAAAGAATAGAAAATGGTTGAGTGTCTGACTTAATTTGAAAGGCAGGTTTCTATAATTTTGAGTCGCTTCCGGTATTCCTCCTCACTCATCGGAGTCATCTGCTCCCGAACACACTCGGGCTTTTCCAGCAACTGACGCTGGCGGCGATAAAAATTCAATTGCATTTCGATTTCTACTGGAAAGGCTTTCAGAGGCCCGGAAAGAAGAAGATCGTGAGAAGCATCTTCCCGGAGGGTTTTCATTTCGGAGATGATTTGAGATTCAAGCAAATCCGTGTCTTCAACCATCTGGAGATCCAGTTTCCCCATCAGATCCTGCATGGATGAATGCATTCTGTTGAAACGTGCGAGTATTTTTTTGTGATACTCGGACTGACTTTCGAGTTGGAAAAAGAACTTTTCCGAGACTGAGCTATTGGGTCCGTTCAAAAGATCCCGGTCTGACGCCTCAATCCAAACCATGACGGAGTCTCCTGCACGAAGGGGGGTCATGGAAAGATCCCAGACATAATTCTCACTGTAGGTTTTATAGTCCTCTTCATACGACTGAAGGATTTCTTTATAGCGGCCTCCGGTCTGCTGGACTTGATAATGAAGCTGAACCTGGTGCAGGGCATGGTCGTCTTCGGCGAAAACCTGGACGGCCATTTGGCTCGAATCGAATATATGCTTGATCTGAGGCCATTGGACTTTCAAAACTGGTTTCTGATCCGGGATGACTTTCCATGGAATCTCCCTTGATTCCCAGCCCAGTTTGAGTATTCCAGAATATTCAGGAGTGAGCCTCGCCAGAATCTGCTGTCCCCTTTCAGTCCATTGAAGAGGGATTTTTCCTTTAGGATTCACAAAGTAGGATGAATCTTTTGAAAAGGGAATTTCGATCCAGGACATTTCCAATTGACTACCTAAGGGTGTAGAAAGCTGTTCAGGCAAGTTTTGATATTTTTGCGCAGACCGTTTGAGGTAAGCAGGAAACAAGATTCTGTAAGATTCGGCTTTTCCTTCCTCAGTGGGTGAAAAGGCGCCCCCTCCAGAAGCCGGATTTTGCTCCATGAAAAAAAAACCTGCCAGCATCGCCTGGACAATCATTGAAAATGCGATTGCAGAGATCCATCCTGGTTTTGGTGAGTAACGTCGGATGGAATCAAGCAGTTCCTGCTCATGCTTTTCTTTGAAGTATTTTTGATAGATTTGTCTGGATTCTTCCTGTTCACTGATCCGTTTATCTATAAAAAATATCTCAGTGTCTCGGTCCAGATCGAATTGTGTTCTTAATTTCTCGGTGAGATTGGAATAGGTGCCTCCGAGTTTTTTGAGACAGCCCTCTTTGTTAACTCTGAAGAAAGTCCAGACTGAGGAAAGTATCAGGAAAAAGAAACTCAGGGAAAGGAGGCTGCCAAAGGAATAGCTTCCAGGCTCAAACCAGATCAACAGGGAGGCAAAAAGACTGCAGCCACTCCAGGCAAGTGCTCCATGCCGGATCCGCTGCAGCAGGATATACTTTTGAAACCAATTCGAATGGGAACTGGAGGAAGTGTGCTTTATCGGTGGTGGCTCGGGATTTTTCGAAGGAGTTTCGGGATCATCAACTGGATCAATTGAGGTGACTGGGATGCTCCAGCAGGTCCATAAGGTCATCTAAAACTTTTGCAAAAACATGCGTTGCATAATCCACCTTGGTTTCATTGTCTAGAAACCGATGTTCCAGCATTTCCGCAAGTTCCATCACCGCATCAGTGATTTGTTTTTCAAATCGATAGCTGATGTCTGCACCAACTATGGTATGAAACTTCTCGATTTTTTGTTCAGTCGGGGTCATAGAATCTCCAATATTTTCATCGCTCAATCAAGTTCAGATGATCACCAAGGAACTCCGGAAGAAAGGTCCGAGTTTTGATGAATCGGAAGGCTTTAAAATTGCTTATCCAGAATGATTATTCGTTCTGCCTTATTTCCCTATCGGCAACCGTCACTGAAACTTGAACTTCGATTTATGAAATTCCTTAAAACTCTTCTGGCATCTTTGAATGTTCTCTACCGGTGGTTTTTTCAAAATTTTGTTTGGTTGACTGTTTCTTGGCTTTGTATTGCAATACTTTTCACTTCCACTGCAAGGGCTCAAGAATATGAAACCGACCGGATCTTCATCAGGCAACAAAGCAAAAACCATTGTTTGATCCAGGTTCAGGATCAGATTAGGGAACTTAGAAAAATCAGAGAGATGAGTGATGAACACAGCAAACATCTGAATCGTGATGTTTGGAATCGAAATAGAACCGGTCTTCAGATGAACCAGAAACAACAGCAAAGGCTGAATCAATTGCTTAAAGGGAATCCAGGTCCAAAATACTCAAGTGCACGTCAACTCCAGCAGAAAAGACAAAGACGGTTTGCGGGGATGAAGCAGAATTGTAGGGATCTTGCGTCCGATTGAAGTCCGATTCAAGGATGTTTCTACGTTGAATCCGACTTGCATTTCAACTCCCACCCTTTGAACATTAATCGTTTAAATTCAATACTTAGCCGTTCCATCCACAAAGTAGGGGATGGACAGATGCGGTGATCCCAGGATTCAAATGGTGTGAGCCGTTGGAGTCCACATTCAATCTTCAGGTAAACCATGGCGTTGCGCATCCCCTTAAGTTGGCTGCAGGATTTTGTCGATCTAGATCAAAGTCCTAACAAACTAGCCGAAGTTCTGACCATCTCTGGTATGGAGGTGGAAAGCATTGAACACCTTGGTGGCAACTGGGGGGATTACTGCCGGGTAGGTGAAGTGCAGAAGGTGGTTGCCCATCCCAATGCGGACAGTCTTAGTATCGCAACCGTTGATTACGGAACCGATCAATCACTGGAAGTGGTGACTGGGGCGCCAAATATTCGTGAACTGGAAAACAGTCCTAGAGGAACACCTCCCAAAGTTGCCTTAGCGCTTTCTGGAGCAACCCTGGTGGATCCTTATCATGATCACCACCCGCTGATTCGTTTGAAACCCTCGAAGATCCGCGGGATTCTCTCGGAGGGCATGATATGCTCCGAATTGGAATTGGGACTGGGTGAGGCACATGAAGGAGTTTTATTTCTTCCTGAAGACGCACCGGTCGGACGGTTGCTAAAGGATTATCTTGGGGATTCGATCCTGGAATTTGATATCAAGGGTGGTTTCGCCCACCTCCTTTCCATTTTTGGGCTAGCTCGGGAAACGGCGGCCATTACCCGGATGCGGCTTAAATCTGAAAAACTTCCGGACCTCTCAAGACTGATCTTTCAACAGCCCAATCAGAAGTTGAAATCATCTGAAGCCGATTTCGTGAAACTGAAAATCGAGGACCCCTCTTTGTGTCCACGTTACAGTGCCTTACTGGTACGAGGGATAAAGATTGGACCTTCACCCTTTTGGTTGCAGCAACGGCTTCAGCGAGCAGGCATGCGACCTATCAACAATATTGTTGATATTACGAATTACGTCATGTTGGAGCTTGGACAGCCACTTCATGCATTTGACTATCAGGCGTTATGTCAAAGGGCAGCTGGAGATATTCCTGAAATCATCATAAGAGCCGCCAGGAATGGTGAAATCCTGACGACACTCGACGGTGAAGAAAGAAAACTGGATGATCAGATGCTGATGATCACCGATCGTTCAGGCTTGATCGCCATTGCTGGGGTAATGGGGGGAGAAGAAACAGAGGTTGATAAGGAAACCTGTGATGTTTTGCTGGAATCTGCGAATTTCGATTTCTTGAACAATCGCCGTACTTCCCAGTTACTCAAACTAAAAACCGAAGCTAGCGAACGCTTTGGAAAACGTCTCAATGCGGATGGCACCATGACTGCCGCGCTCAGGGCGGCAGAACTTTGCGAATCGATTGCAGGAGGAACCCTGGAAGTTCAAGCAGCTGATCTCTATCCTGGACTGGTTGAAGATCAGACAGTGGATCTGGATCTGCTTTATCTTGAAAGGGTGCTTGGAATTCAGGTGGAAAAAGTTGAAGTGATCAGAATACTTGAAGCCCTTGGTTTCTCTGTCGAGACCATGACAGGAGAAGAAAAACTTCATGTGACGGTACCTCCACATCGGCTTGATATTGATATTCCTGCCGATCTGGTTGAAGAAATCGCCAGGGTTCATGGTTATAACCGGATGCCTTCGACTTTGATACGGGATGCCCTTCCTCCACAAAGAGAAAACATTCAACTCCAGGGGGTAGAGTGGATTCGCGATATTCTCACCGGATCAGGTCTGGATGAAATCATCACCTACACCATGACCAGTCCTCTGGATGAGTCATATTTATTTTTGAGAGAAGGATTTGAGGAAAAAGATTATGTCCCTGTACGCAATCCTCTATCCAACGAACGAAGTCATCTTCGTCGGAAACTGCTTCCGGGAGCATTGCATTCTGCGAGGCAAAACCTGAGATTTGAAGATCAGGTTCATGTATTTGAAACGGGTGGAGTTTTTATTCCTGAACAAAACGAGGTGCTTCCCAAAGAACCAATGGAACTCTGTCTGTTGATGATTGGCAAACGTGAGAAGCAGAGCTGGCATGATGCAGTGGATGGAGACATGGATTTTTTTGACATGAAAGGGGTGATTGAAAATCTATTTGCCACCCTGCACCTTCTTGATGTTGAATGGAAGAAATCCCGGCAATTGCCTTACCATCCTGGCCGTTGTTCTGAAATCATCTCAAACGGAGTGCAAATCGGTATTATGGGTGAACTACACCCGGATGTTCGACGCCTGTTTGAACTTCCTGACAGACCTGTGGTTTGTGCAGAACTTCAACTTCATGAATTAATGAATGCCGTCAGTCCTCATTTTTTAATGGAGGAAATATCTTCTTATGCACCGATATATGAAGACCTGGCATTTGTGGTTGACGGTTCAATCGAAGTAGAAACTCTGGTTCCCTTCATTCTAAAAAATGGGAAGCCTTTGCTGAAGAATGTTCAGCTTTTTGATGTGTTTCAGGGAGAAGGTTTAGGAGATGGGAAAAAAAGCTTAGGTTTTTCAATGACCTATCAGGCAAAAGACAGAACCCTCAGCGATAAAGAAGTGGAAAAAATCCGCAACCGTATCATCAAGAAAGTGAACCAGAACTTTCAGGCAACCCTGCGTGAATCGTGAAAGCAGAAATCCTCCATGTCTGGAAAGCCCTGCATTATTCCGCAGATGGTCTGATCTCGACTTTTCGCAATGAAACGGCTTTTCGACTCGAACTGCTTATGGCCGTAGTGCTGATTCCAATTGCTCTGATTCTGCCTCTTAAGGGTATAGAAAAAATGATGCTGATCTGTTCTGTACTCCTGGTACTGGTGGTTGAGTTGCTCAATACGGCAGTAGAGTCCGCAGTGGACCGTGTATCTGAAGAAACCCACCACCTTTCTAAAAGGGCCAAAGACGCTGGCAGCGCAGCGGTTTTTATCAGCCTCTTCATTATGGGAACGACTTGGTTCACTCTGTGTTTCGAACTTTTTTTTCAAAGTGATGTTGATTAGATGTTTTTGAATGGAAGGGTTTCGTTTTCAAACCGTTGAAATCATGATAATAAAGATTGAAGCCTTTGCGATTCTGAAAGACCTTTTCGGACAAGAGTTTCTTGAATATGAATTGCCTGAAGGGACAACTGCTGAAAAGATGCTGGATATGCTTTCGAGAACTTTTCCTAACTCGGAACAGATTCTGAATGTCACTCGGGTGGCTCATCAGGATGAGTACCTGTCCCAGAGTGAGGTACTCATGGAAGGCGAGTCTTATGCATTGATTCCTCCTGTGAGTGGAGGTTTGAAATAAAATAGACGGTCTGTTGCGGTGTTGAATCAAAATTTAGTGGCAGTCTCATGATTGAAAGTATTTTTGTTTCACCTGGGGTACATTGGGTGTCTTTTCCTGAAGCCAACCTCAATGTGCTCTGTGGTTGTCCTGCAGACAGTGTGAAACACCTGATGAAAAAGGGTCTGATCCGAAGTATCGAAAAAGACGGTATGACCTACGAATCAGGTCCTAATGCCATCCTCCTCTCCGATTTAAAACTCCAAAACGGTCATTTCGCAAATCTTGCAGAATTTCCCATCCTCCAGATGCTTTACCGGCAAGGGATGTTGCTTCCGAATCATCCCAATAATACAGGAGCTAAGCCAATTCTGATTGGCCGTGAAGATTTGGTTCGGGAACAAATGAACTACATATTCCGTGGAAATTATGGTCTGACTTCTGTTAAAGAAATCATCGATGCGGGAATCGATTCTGAAAAGGCCGAAGAAATGATGCGTCTCAAGCTACGTTTTGCCTTTGGACACATCCATCCCAGTGAAAAATTACTCGAAGCTAAAATCGTGGATGAGGGTAAGACGGAAATCTCCAATGGAGTTGAAGTCTCCCGTCTGGCAATGAATGTATACCGTTTCGAATACCAAGGTGAATCGTTGGATGTGGATTTAAATCTGAAGCAGGATGAGGATTATGAGACGCCCTTTGAACTCGAATTACACAATTTTAAGAGGGAATATTTTTCAGTCGTTCATACTGGTGAGGGAGATGGTTGGGATGTGAATCGGCCGTGTATGGCAAGTGTCCTCAATTATCAGGGGAAAATATACTTGATTGATGCAGGGCCGAACATATCACATAGCTTGAACGCGATGGGGATCGACATCAACGAAGTTGAAGGCATCTTTCATACGCATGCCCATGATGATCATTTTGCGGGACTGACTACGTTGATTCGGGCAGATCATCGAATCAAGTATTTTGCCACACCGTTGGTAAGGGCTTCTGTTACTCACAAACTGGCAGCATTGATGTCGATTGAGGAGAGCAGTTTCCAGGAATTTTTTGATGTTCATGACCTTGATTTCAATACCTGGAACAGCATCAATGGGCTTGAGGTTCGTCCAGTTTTTTCACCTCACCCTGTGGAAACAAACATTTTGTTCTTCCGAACACTTTGGAAGGAGGGCTACATCGAATATGCGCATCTGGCGGATATCGCATCTTTTGAGGTACTGGAAGGAATGATTACGGAAGACCAACTGTCTCCCGGAATTTCCAAAAAAATGTTCGAGGATACACGTGAGGACTACCTGAAACCGGTACATCTTAAAAAAATTGATATCGGTGGAGGATTGATTCATGGCAAAGCGGAAGATTTTGTCGAAGATGGTTCAGAAAAAATCGTACTTTCCCACTCGTCCCATGAACTGAGCAACCAACAAAAGATGACTGGTTCGGCTGTATCATTTGGAACCACCGATGTGCTCATTCCCGGGAATAGTGATTATAGCATGAGGTCCGCATACGGCTTTTTGAAAGGATATTATAGGGGGGTTGAGGAAAGTGACATCAACATGTTGCTTAATTGCGGACACCAGATTTATAACGCTGGGACTTTGCTCATCCATAATAATGAAGTTCCCAAATCTGTTTTTTTGATCTTAACAGGAACCGTCGAATTCATTGCTGCGGAGGATTCCAGTGCGAGTATTCTCTCTAGTGGATCGATGGTAGGGGACTTGGCGGTACTATCCGGTTTAAATAATTTTGGAACGTACCGAACCTTGACTCATGTAGACGCTTTGACTGTTCCTGCTTCGCTATTCAAGGAATTCGTGAACCGAAACCAGCTTTCAGAAGAGATTCAGAACATTCAGGATACAATTGGATTTTTTCAGAAAAGCTGGCTTTTTGGAGAATCGGTTTCTTCTCCGGTCAAAGCCAGGATTGCGCGCAAGACCGAATTGCTGACTTGCCCTGAAGGGAAGGGTTTGCCCACCGATTCCGGGTTGATCCTGTTGAAACATGGAGAGATCGAACTCACTGTAAGTGGTGACCAGAATCATCTTGTTCAAGTCGCCAATGGGGATTTCTGGGGTGAAGAAAAGATCTTATCGCATGAACCTCTCTATAAAAGTTCAGAGGCTAAAGTAGATTCAACGCTTTACAAAATCAACGAAATGGATCTTCTCAAAGAGATTCCTGTGGTTCGTTGGAAATTGATTGAACATTGGGAAAAGAGGCGTGATAAAATTCAGAACTCAATCCGTTCTTAAAAAGAGGAGCTTAATTCTTCAGCTTACTCCCTGTTTAGTCTTTTCTTACAGCATTTCAATTGAGTCTCAGCAGATAGATTACTGATTCATCCTCCTCCACCGCATTGAGGAGTAGGTTGAATCAGTCCCGCTGCATTTTCCCATTGCTCAGGAGTTTTAGCACGGATGGAAAGGGCATGAACCGGTCCTTCTATTTCTTCACTCAGAACTTCATTGATTCTTTGGTGCCGTTTTACCAATGACATGCCCTCGAACTCTTCGGAAACAACAGTCACTCGGAAGTGGGATTCCGAACCGGGAGGGACATTATGTTTATGGCTTTCATTTTCGACATCCAGAAAAGCGGGTTGGAATGCAGAATTCAGTTTGGTTTGAATTTGGTTTTCTATGACTGCCATGGTTGGTTTCATTAAGAAGAGATAAAATTGTTTTTTGGATGTTCCTGATTTGTGATCCAAGGCCCCAAAGAGCCATGGATTCTATGAAAACGAATCAAGCAACCAAAGACTGACGTAGCTTTTCAAAAAATTCTAGACTTTCCGGGTTTGCAAGGGCTGAAGTATTGTCCACTTCTTCCTTCTGGATCACTTTGATTACCGCTTTTTCAACTTTCTTCCCGCTGATGGTACGTGGAACGTCAGGAATCGGCAAAATGATCTCAGGGACATGTCTGGGAGTTGCATAGGCTCTGATGCCGTTCTTGATTTTAACCGTCAATTCCTGGGTTAGTTCGATGCCTTCCTTAAGAACCACAAAGAGCACCACCCTTACATCTCCCTGCCATGGTTGTCCCACCACCAGGCTGTCGACGATTTCATCCATCGCCTCGACGGGTCGATAGATTTCTGCCGTTCCGATACGGACCCCACCTGGGTTAAGCACGGTATCACTACGCCCGTAGATGATCACTCCGCCCCTCGGGGTGATTTCGATGAAATCACCATGAGTCCAGACCCCAGGGAAACGTTCAAAGTAGGCCTTTCGGTATTTGATTTCTTCCGGATCATTCCAGAATCCTATCGGCATCGAGGGGAAGGGAGCACAACAGACCAGTTCGCCTTTTTCACCCATAACTGAATTTCCTTGAGGGTCGAAAGCTCGAGTGTCCATGCCGAGGCTTTTGCATTGAAGCTCTCCGGAATAAACGGGGAGAGTGGGATTGCCGCCCATGAAACAACCGATCAGGTCAGTGCCACCGGCAATCGACATGAGGGGAATCCCCGGATGTACTTTTTCGTAGAACCATTCAAAGAGGTTTTCTGGCAAAGGTGAACCTGTGGAAAAAACCGCCTTCAGCGAGCTTAGCTCATGTTCCTGGGAAGGATCATAACCGGATTTCTGAATTGCTCTTAAAAACTTTGGGCTGGTGCCGAAATGGGTGATTTTTTCTTCATCGATCAAGTGCCACATCCTTTCCAGTCCAGGGAAGGTTGGGGATCCATCATAGAGGACAAGGCATGCACCACAAGCGAGTCCGCTGATGAGCCAGTTCCACATCATCCAACCGCAGGTGGTGAAGTAAAATATCCTGTCACCTGGTTTCAAATCACCATGATAGCGTTGTTCCGTCAGATGCTTCAGAAGGGTCCCGCCTGCACCATGAACGATGGATTTGGGTAATCCAGTGGTTCCCGAAGAATACATGATATATAGAGGGTGATCGAAATTGAGCTGTTCGTAATCTGGAATTTCTTCTTCCCGGTTCAGAAACTCGTTCCAATCCTCCTCATCCTGCTCAAACGGCATGACCGAATCGGTGAACGGTACCACGACGGTTTTGGAGATCGAAGGAATCTCTTTGAGGACTTCCCGAATTTTCTCCAGACAGGAATGCTCCTTCCCATTGTAGTGGTAGGCATTGACGGTGATGAGGACTTTCGGTTCGATTTGACCCAGCCGATCATGAATGCCGCTGATGCCGAAATCCGGAGAGCATGAGGACCAAACCGCCCCCAGAGAAGCGCTTGCGAGGGCTCCTGTCACGGCTTCCGGGCAGTTTGCGAGCACTGCCGCAACCCGGTCCCCTTTTTGAACTCCAGCATCTTTTAAGCCTGCTGCACAGCGAGCCACTGCGGTTTTCAGTTCTTTGCGGGTCCAGACGATTTGCTTTCCTGTTTCTCCAGTAAATCGAATGGCTGGATCCGCATCGTTCGCACGTTCCAGCAGGTTTTCTGCAAAATTAAGCTGCGATCCTTCAAACCATGGAGTTCCAGGCATTTTCGCAGGTCCCATCACCCTTCTGTAGGGTTTGGAGCAAATGACCTGTGCATCTGTCCAAACTTCTTCCCAGAATTGTTCGGGATTTTCAATGGACCAACGATGCAGACTTTCATAATCATCTTCCTGGAAGCGATATTTCTGTGCGGCCTTTTTTCCGAAAAGGCTCAAGTTGGTCTGTTTCAGTTGTTCTGGATCGGGATTCCAAAGGAGTTTCATTTCATCAATGCGTGTCATCAGTTTTATGTCTGTTTATTGTTTGAAAACCAATTTGATGATTTTTGTTTCAAAACCTCCGGCCCAGTTTTCTGGAACGATATCATCGAGCAGCAAACCGAATTCTTTGGATTCACCGGGTTTCAGAGGTTTCGGATCCATCCAGGAAAAACGATTCACCGGAGAAAAGTCATGAACTTTGATGATTTCTCCGGAATCATCCAAAAAACTTACTTGTAAGGTGGCGATGGTGATGGTTTCTTCCCCTTCATTCACGAGGTTCCCGAACATTCCTGTGCCTTCTTTGTTTCCGTAACTTCCAACTCCGATCCGCAGATTCGAAACCTTGACCAATTCGATAGCCGACTCGAATTCTGTTTTTTTCTGCTGTTGAATGTAAAGTACACCCCCACTCACCAAAATCAGGGTGATCACAATCAACATTGGGATACGGAATTTGGATGGGATCATCTATTGCTCGTCATTGGATCTCTCTTCCTATACTCGGATAGAAAACATTTTTACAATGTATCTTAAAAAGCCTGCATCCGGCAAATATCTCTAAAACCCATCAAAATCATCCAGGATTGGGTGCTACAAAAATTTAAATATAGTGAATCCTCTCAGGAAAAGTCGAAACTTTTTACTAAATATTTCTGGACCAGTCACGAGTACAAAATCTCAGAATTTCCTGGATATGCACCAAGCCTTGTTCTTCATGAATCTGGAAAAAATATATTTCAAAAAATGGTTCAAGCTGGCCCATGTCGAGAATTAATTGATTTTAAACGTAAAAAAAAAGTTGTAGTCAGTTTCTCGTATGGATATAGTTGATTTTCCTGAGTAAGCAGGATTTGGCAGAAGACCCTTCACCGAAGCGGTGTCCAGCCTGAAAATCGTGGAATTCTCCAGTAAGCTGAACGCTTAGAGAACCATTAACAGTTCATCAAACACGGAGACTGGAATGGTAAAAGTTGATATCGTCCGAGCCATACAACTTGAAACAGGACTTCAGTTTGGTGAAGCGGAACAGCTTGTTAACGAGATGCTGGAAATCATGAAACAGACTCTTGAAAGTGGAGAGGATGTACTGGTCACCGGTTTGGGAAAATTTCAATTGCGCCAGAAAACTTCACGTCCAGGAAGAGATCCTAAAAATAAACAGGATTATGTTATCTCTGCACGACAAGTCGTCACCTTTAGGCCCTCTAAAGTCTGGCGGGACCAAATCAACGGAAAAGTCTAAGGATTCAGCCAACATTACCTAAAAGAAATTCAAATTCTGGAAAAATCTGTTAAGATGGTGATTCACTGCAGGGTTTTTATGTTGAAAAGACGTACAACAGTGAATTCATTTCCCAAGTAAGCAGGAAGCGTTTAGCAGAAATCCCTCACACACCGAACGGTTGCATCATGGATTTGAAGCAACAGGACGAAAAACTCTACAAAACTTTTACAAGCTGTCTGGTTAGTTCAGAGTCACACAAAACTCTGGATATCGATCAGATGAAACTGTGCCTCGTTCCCGATGGGCAGTTGGAGGAGGGAAAAAACCTGGTGGAACAGTTGCTCAATCCTTCAGGAGGTACAGGCCTTCAGCAACCGCTGACCTTTGAGCTCAAGGAAATCCTTCAGGCCTGGCTTAAAGATTTCATCAAGAAAAATTCGAGGTATCAGCAGGAAGATTTAAAACTTTTTGAAGTCATTGAACCTGATGCCATTCTCAGTTTTGAGCAGTTGGTGATCACTCCCCGCATCACGAAGAACCTTCACGACTTAAACGGGGGATTGACAGGGAAAGTGGTCATTGAATCGATCCGGGGCAAAAGCTATTTCATCTACGAAAGTGGTGATCACAAACTGTTCTATATCAACCCGAACGCCCTTATTTCAGGAATTTCTGGAATGGGTTTCGAAGTCAATGAGGAGCTTTCAGGAATTCTGAAAAAAAAGATCAATCTCAAGAAAAATATCCAGCTCTTGATCAGGAATCAAAATTTCTACTACCAGGCGACTCGTAAAGAGGAGCCCCAGCCCATCGGGGTTTCCTTCAGCATTTTGGATAAGCCAGTTTCGTTTCTCAGCCGTTTTAATGAAAATAACTCAGACACGGTTTTCACGACTCCGGTTTCAGAAGAAATCATAAAAAAAATCAATGATATTCAGAGGAATACTTCCTACAGCGAATTTCAGATAAAGCATAGTGGAGAAGATATAAGCCTGCTCTTGCATTCTCAGACTTTAGGGGATTCCCTGGAAATCCACCGTTTCCATTGTGGTATCCCGACTCTGGATCGAGAAACCGTTTATCATTTGGAAGATTATCTCTTCAGTACCACGGCAAAATCTTTTTCACTGTTAAAAAATGGAGTCTTCATTGTCGACCTTGAGGATGATTCTCTGGTGATCATCATCTGCAAAACTGAAAAATTTTAAAGATCATTCCTGTATTTATATTCCCTTCTTCTCTGTCTTACTAAATCACAAAAATCATACTTTCCGTGTCTTTAAACCCATCTTTGTTGGCGGTTCAGATTTGGTAAGGGAATCGTCTTGATCAGGTTTGAAGGCAAATTTCAATCAATTTTCGATTCTACAAAGAGGATTGATTTCAGGAAGCCAAAAACTCAGATCATCCCTTAGACCCATGCCTGGACTTCATGATCATGGACGCTATTGGGCTAATAATTGTCAGTTGGTTTGACCTGGATTGGGATATTTTCACTTTCACGGAAGGATCCTGGATCGCTTGCGTCATAATCCGGGTCAATACGAGGATCGAGTTGAGGATGAACGGGAGGCATCCTTGGAATGACGACGAAATTCTCTTGAGCTTCAACCGGAAGTGCTTGACGGACCTGGATTCGGTAGAGGATGAAGAGCATCAGGGTCCCCATCACCGTGCCCAGGTAAATCAGAAACCCTTCGGCACCGAGGTGTTGCATGGATAGACCGAGCAGGAATGGACCAGCGATCGAACCCAGTGCAAAGGTCAGGATCATGTTCCCTGATGCAGCAATCATCTGCTTTGGTCTCAGCCAGTCGAAGATGACAGCCGTGCTCATGGGATAGATGCTGCCGACCACTCCTCCTAGAAAAAGTCCTATGATCCAAATCGGAGTCATGCCCAATTGGGCATTGGATACAGCCCATTGAAGTCCAAGCAATGAAATCAAACCCATGACTTGGACGAGTCCTAATATCTTTCTTCGGTCCCAGGCATCAGAAGCTTTTCCCAAAGGATATTGAAACAAAAGGGATCCGATCACCATCACGGCCATGAAGAATGAAATGTTTTCAACATCCCATCCCAGATTGCTTCCAAAAATCGGTCCCATGCTGATCAGTCCCCCAAACCCCATGCCAGCAGCAAATACCCCGGCAAGACCTACTGGAGAAATGCGAAACAGTTCAGGAATTGAAATCGATTCGAGTTCATAAGATTCAGGTGTCGGAGCAATCGAGAAGGAAACTGGGGCCGCAGATAAGGCGATGGCAATTGCCGAGATGATGAAGATTTGTGAGGGGTCTGGTCCATCCAGATTGACCATTAATAGCCCGATTGCGGAACCACTGTAATGGATGACGAGATAAGTACCCAGGACCCGTCCCCTGTTGCTGGTCGAGGAATTTTCATTGATCCAGCTTTCGACCACCAGATAAGCGGTTGCAGTAAAAAATCCTCCAATGATTCTCAATCCCATCCAGAAGAAAGCATTCATCCATAGTGAATAAGAAAGCACTACCCCGGTGAAAATCGCACAAGACATGACAAAGGTTCGTACATAACCGATGCGTTCAACCAGCTTGCGCCCTATGAGACAGCCAAGGATGAGTCCCACTGCGTTTGCGGACATGGTGATGCCGATCCAGGATTCATCAAATCCAAACTGATTCATCCTCAACGGGAGGGTGATATTATTTAGATTATTTCCTATCGCTAATAGAAGGCAGCTGAAATAAAGCATGCCTAAAATGTTGATCATCTGTTTCATCGCCTAGGCCGAGTTTATTTAGAATCTTTGCATCTGTTGCCATTCAGTTTCAGAATGGGCCATTTCCAGAAACCAATTTACCGTTTTTCAAGAATCCAGGAAAATGATAAAAATTCATGAATTCATTCATTAAATTTATCAATCCATGAAAGGATTCTGCTCAACATCCTGATTTTTTGACGGTTCAACTGAATAACCAGAATTGAAACTTTAAAAACTTGCCTTGAATTTTGCATAAATTTGGAAAGACTTGTGTGGTTGATTGCACCAAGAAGATTCACCTAAGCGAGGGAACCAGTTATGGCCGAACCTGAATTTGATGATGAGATAGAAGAGGAAGAAGACGATGGTTTAGCCGCAGATAACGAAGACGATAACGACGTTGTCTTCGGAAATGGCCCCATCAACCGCCCGGCCATGGTCAAATTTATTAACAAATATCCTGACAGTGCATTGCGTTTTCTCACCCGCCGGGACCTTGACGGACGTCCTGTACGTTCTGATTTTGAGCCGATTTATGAAAAATGGGCGGATCGTGGACTGATGAAAGGACGTGTCAAAAAATACATCCTGACTCTGATGGAGTGGGATGACCTTCCTGACCGTCCCCTGCATGAATTAGTGGGTGACATGAGGAATAAACTGGCAGAAATGAGACTGGCTGGAGAAGCCTGATTGTTTCATCAGGACTTGTTTGCGCTCTAAAAAAAGTTTACCTCAGTCAAAAAGAAGGGGTCGATACAATCCCAGCCTTTTTGTTCCAGATCTGCACAGGATTTGGATTTCCTAATAAAAACTAATGAGGGGCCTCGATCAGGTCAAACAGGAGTTTGGTGGGCGGACTGATTTATTTTGAAATGTTTTTCGCCTGATCTTCAAATTTGAGACTGAGACTATTCATGCAATAGCGCTGTCCAGTTGTATTTCTTGGACCGTCCGGGAAGACATGACCCAGATGACTTTTACACCGCGAGCATTGAACCTCCACCCTGGTCATGCCATATGAACTGTCTTCTTTTTCGATCACAGCATCTTTAAGGGCCTGATCGAAGCTGGGCCATCCGGAACCGGAATCGAATTTTGTATCACTGCTGAACAAAGGTTGCCTGCAGCCTCGGCAGTTGTAGATACCATCTGAATCGTGTTTATTGTATTCTCCGCTCCAGGCTCGTTCCGTTCCTGCTTCTCGGAGGACATGAAATTCTTCCGGATTCAAGTGACTGAAGTCAAAATTCTCTGACATCTATCTTGTCTTGTTTCTTTGTAAGTGAATTTCTGTTTGGTTTGTTGTTTTGTTCTACTTTTGTTTCCTTTTCCCAATATTCAATGATTTCATCACGAAAATGGAGCAGTCCTAACTCGATTTCCTTCTCCATGTCTTGTTCTGCAAGCAACGAATGTGAATCATCCTCATTTTCAAATAAACGATTTTCAATCTTTTCCATGTATTCCTTTAAACATCAACAGACTAATTTCCTCGAATATAAAAACCACACAAGGCCATTGATCAGAATAAACCATAAAGATCTATGGTAATCTGATCACATATTTTTTTTATGAACATCATAATAGCTGGATGGAATAGATTTCTCCATAAATACATGAATTCCCTATAAATATATGTTGAAAAAAAACATTATTTTCCTGCTCAGCTTATTCATCATCGGACCTATCCTTTTAGGAATTGGAATCTGGTTTTATGGAATTTTGAGTCTTCCAAGAACGGAAGGAATCACAGAGATCCGTGGAATTTCTTCTCCGGTGAAAATCATCCGTGATGCCGCAGGCATTCCACACATTTTTGCCTCCACGGACCCTGACGCCTTTTTTGCGTTGGGATATGTACATGCTCAGGACCGACTCTGGCAGATGGAAATGCACCGTCGAATTGGTGCGGGTCGGTTGAGTGAAATCTTTGGTGAAAAAACTCTCAAAACAGATCAATTTTTGAGAACGCTTGGGGTCTATCGTGCAGCATCCAAAGCCTGGGAATACCTGAATCCACGAGTCCAAAGGATGTTTGAGGCCTATGTCCAGGGCATCAACCGTTGGCTTCAGCAGGGACATGTACTGCCTCCGGAATTCAAATTATTGGGTTTCATACCTGATTCGTGGAAACCGATCGACTCATTGGTCTGGGCTAAAATGATGTCCTGGGATCTGGGCGGTGATTACGGTAAGGAACTGCTCCGTGCCCAACTCATACAGGCCCTCGGAGAGGAGCGTGCGGCCTCGATTCTTCCTGAAAACCAAACTGGAGGTTCAGGCTCTCTTGGTTCCTGGATACCAAGTGCGGAAGATTTAGAAAGCATGCTGGCTTTTGAAGATCACCTGCATCAGGAATTGGGCTTTCGTGGTGCCGGGGTCGGCAGCAACAACTGGGTGGTTTCAGGGGAATACACCGAATCCGGATTTCCGATGCTGGCAAATGATCCCCATCTGGCGACGCGCATGCCCTCGATCTGGTATTTTGCCGAGTTGAAAGGGGAAAGCTTTCATTGGTTCGGTTCGACTCTTCCACCACTCCCGGGCTTTGCCATGGGTCACAACGAACACATAGCCTGGGGATTGACCAACCTCGGTCCTGATGTTCAGGATCTTTTTCTTGAGCGAATCCATCCCCAAAACCCGAACCAGTACCTGGCTGACGGACATTGGGTTGATATGAAAATCGTGGAGGAGGAGATTCGCGTCAAAGGTTTTGAGGAACCCATCAGCTGGGCGGCGAGAAGTACCCGTCATGGACCTTTGATCAGTGACGTTCAAAACACTCTTTCGACCGTGGCCTTACGCTGGACTTCCCTGGATGACCGGGATACCACGGTGGAAGCTTTTTTTGATGTGGCCTATTCCAAAAACTGGGATGAGTTCAATCATGCACTCAGAAAGTTCGTTGCTCCAAGCCAGAATTTTGTCTATGCCGACCGTGAGGGTAACATCGGCTACATCAGTCCTGGAAAGATTCCGATACGGAAAAAAGGCAATGGAATGCTTCCAGTTCCGGGTTGGGACAGCAGCTACGACTGGAAAGGCTGGATTCCCTTTGAAGAACTTCCACGAGGATTCAACCCGGAAAAAGGTTTTTTTGCAACGGCCAATCAGAAGGTCGTTGGATCGGATTATCCATACCTGATTGCCAATTCCTGGGAACCTCCCTACCGGGCCAAACGTTTGAATCATCTTTTGGAAGAAGCGATTGATTCAGGAGGAATCAGCCTGGAACAAATGAAGCATATCCAGATTGACCAGATTAGTTTGCAGGCGCTTGAGGTACTTCCGTATTTACGTCGTCTTGAGGGCCGGAACGAATCTGAACATAAAGCACTGATGCTTTTAAAGGAATGGACTGGGGAGCTTTCCAGGGATAGCCGGGCTGCTGTGGTCTATGAAGTCTGGCTTCATCATTTCGAAAGAAAACTGTTCCGTGATGATCTCCGGGATCCGCTCTTTGAACGGATGAACGGGCGGTTTCATCCATTGCTTGTCAAAAATGTACTGGAAATGCCTGAACAGGGCCGTATCTGGTGCGATGATGTCCGTTCCAGCCCCCAGGAAAGCTGCAAAGAGCTGATGCTGGAGGCACTAGGTGAGGCTTTGGAATTCCTGAAGAATGAACTTGGTGAAAACGAAAATGATTGGACCTGGGGCCAACTACACCAAACTCAATACCCACACAATCCCTTCAGCCAGGTGCCTTACCTGAAATTCCTCTTTCACCGGAGCATTGAAAACGGAGGTGACAAATACACACTCAATGTTGCATCACATAAAGCTACGAATCCCTTTGCGCAGACACATCACCCGAGTCTTAGGATGTTGTTGGATTTGAAAAACTGGAACCGTCAGCGCGTCATTCTGGGAACCGGGCAGTCAGGCCATCTTCTGAGTAGTCATTTTGATGATCTGATGAAACCTCATCGTGATGGTCAATATCTGGATGTTTCTTTTGGAAATCCTGAAATGGAAGGAGAAATCCTTATTTTGGAACCCTTGCCCTGAACCCAAACGACCCTGAGGCATTCAAGATTTCATTCACATCGATTGTCTGCTTCTAAAGCTTCACTCGGATCCGAGCTTCAAAAATGGTTTTTCTCCTCTGAGAGTAATGCGGTGCATGATACGACGATGTCCGTGATAATCATTCAATGGGTAATGCTGCATGCTTCTGTTGTCCCAAAATGCCAGAGTTCCAGGGGTCCATTTGAACCTGCAGCAGAGTTCTGTACGGACCTGGTGGACGAAGATAAAATCCAGAAGCGCTTTTCCCTCTTTTTCTGAAAGTTCCTGAAAGCCCTGGGTGTGGGCGCGGTTTACAAAAAGTGCTTTTTTCCCGGTTTCCGGATGGGTTATCACGGCAGGATGTTCTGCTTCAAACTGCTCTGCCTGAATCCCGCTGCCTGAATCCTGAATCCGTTCGCTACGAGTGGAAACGATGGCCGGGTTTCCTGCAGTATTGATTGCCGTGAGACCGGATAATAGACGCTGCATCGGTTCCGAGAGGGATTCGAAGGCCAGAATCTGATTCGCAAAAAGCGTGTCTCCTCCATGTTCAGGGACTTCCATAGAATACAACAGGCTGGCCATGGGAGGGATCTTCAGGTAGGTGGTGTCTGAATGCCAAATTCCACCAAAATTGACCTCCTCATGCTCCATCTTGGAAACGACGGTGATGTCCGGGAAACCTTCCAATCCTCTGAGCAGTGGGTATGGCATCGCTTCCCCGAAGTATTCTGCAACATGAAGAAGTTGTTTTGGTTCGAGATTTTGATCTCTAAAGAAAAGCACCCCGTGTTGAAGCCAGACCTCACGGAGTTCATCCACAATCTTTCCTGAAAGCGGAACGGAGAGATCCAACCCCTTGATTTCTGCACCTGCAGCACTAGTGAGTAGAAACGTTTCGAAGTCAGATGAAGGCATCAGATTTTTGCCGGCGTTTTCATGCTTGGGGAAATTAATTCGACCTATCCAAAATCAGGATTTCACGGACAAGATTCAAGTTGGTTGTCTCCAAATGAGAACGACACGTAGATGTGTTTTTGTCATTTCATTATGAAAAGAAACTCTTCTGAATCAAATCATGCAATCCAATGAACCATTTTCTGTCGACTTGCAAGAAATTCTAAGATAGTAGAAATTATTTCTTGTTACACATAATAAAACCAACCAATGATCTAGAGAATAACGTGTATCAGAATTCCTTCAACTGTCTCACTCAACTCGACCTACCAAACGTCGAAGCCCAGTTTTATAAGCTTCCTTCATTGAGGGTGGAAGGATCCACCCCGCTGGAAAAACTACCCTTTTCTATTCGTGTTCTTCTGGAGCAGGCTCTGAGGAACGTAGATGGATTCCAGGTCAATGAGGAAGATGTCAAAGCCCTTGCCTGCTGGAAAGCAGGAGTGAAGTCGGAGCGCGAAATTCCCTTCAAACCCACACGTGTGATCCTTCAGGATTTTACCGGGGTTCCCGCAGTGGTGGATCTGGCGGCGATGCGTTCGGCGATGATCGAACTAGGGGGTAATCCGGATCTGATCAATCCACGGGTTCCAGTTGATTTGATCATTGATCACTCCGTTCAGGTGGACGTTTCAGCAAGCCCTGATGCGGTGCAGAAAAATATGGAAATTGAATTCGAGCGTAACCGGGAACGTTACCAATTCCTGAAATGGGGGCAACAGGCGTTCGAACAATTCGGTGTTTTTCCTCCAGGAGTGGGGATTGTGCATCAGGTTAACTTGGAACATGTGGCCCAGGTGGTTCATTTGCGTGATGGACTTTGCTTTCCTGATACCTTGGTCGGAACCGATTCCCACACGACGATGGTCAATGGACTTGGTGTGATGGGTTGGGGTGTTGGAGGAATCGAGGCCGAATCAGTGATGCTGGGGCAACCGGTTTCCATGCTTATCCCGGATGTGGTTGGTTTCCGGTTGCTTGGTCAATTGCGAGAAGGTGTGACTGCCACCGATCTCGTTCTGCGCGTTGTGGAAATGCTGCGTCAAAAAGGGGTGGTGGAAAAATTCGTTGAATTTTTTGGAACAGGGCTTTCGGGACTTCCCCTGGCGGACCGTGCAACTGTGGCCAACATGGCTCCAGAATATGGAGCAACGATGGGTTTTTTCCCGATCGACTCCGAAACCCTGAATTACCTGAAAAATACAGGAAGGCCGGATGATCTTGTCCAAAGAGTCGAAGTTTATGCGCAGGAACAGGGTTTATTCAGGACCGAGGCAACCCCGGATCCTGAATACAGTGACTTGCTGGAACTGGACCTGAACAGCGTTGAACCTGCCCTTGCAGGGCCGAAACGCCCCCAGGACCGGATCCCCCTGGATGCGATGCAAAGCACCTGGAAGAAAACCCTGCAGGCACCAGTGAAAGAACGTGGATTTGAACTTGAACCATCCCTGCTCGAAACTTCGGTTGAAATGAAGGGAAAATCGGATTCTTCCCTCAAACATGGGTCTGTGGTGATTGCCGCGATTACTTCATGCACGAACACCAGCAATCCATCGGTGATGATGGCCGCAGGATTGTTAGCTAAAAAAGCTGTGGAACGGGGACTCCGGCCTGCAGAATGGGTTAAAACCTCACTTGGCCCGGGCTCAAGGGTGGTGACAGACTACCTTAATGCTGCAGGGTTGACCAAACCTCTGGAAGAACTTGGATTTCATACCGTAGGTTATGGATGCACCACCTGCATTGGAAATTCTGGTCCCTTGGATGATGAAATTGTGACGGCGATCCAGGAAGGCAACCTGGTCACGGCGTCCGTCCTTTCCGGTAACCGTAATTTTGAGGGACGCATCAGCCCACATGTCAAAGCCAATTACCTGGCCAGTCCGCCATTGGTTGTCGCCTATTCGCTGGCAGGAACAGTGGACATCGATCTCAGCAAGGAATCCTTGGGACGTGATTCTCAAGGAAAAGAGGTTTTTCTCAGAGAGATCTGGCCCTCATTCCAAGAGATTGCTTCGGTTCAGGATCAGATCAAGCGCGAAATGTACCAGAAGGAATACGGGAAGCCGGATCAGCATTCTCCACTTTGGGGAACCATCGATTCATCCGCTGGGAGTGAGTATCAGTGGAATGAAGATTCGACCTACATCCAGAATCCTCCATTCTTTCAGGGCATGTCCATGGAACTCAAAGCCCTTGAAGACATCGAGGGTGCCAGGGTGTTGGTCAAAGTAGGAGACTCTGTTACCACCGATCATATTTCTCCAGCAGGAGCGTTTGCAGCGGAGACTCCTGCAGGGAAGTACCTGCAGGAACGAGGGGTCGAAAGAAAGGATTTCAATTCCTACGGATCACGAAGAGGCAATGACCGGATCATGACCCGCGGGACTTTTGCCAACGTCCGTTTACGCAACCAAATGGCACCAGGAACCGAGGGAGGTTTCACCCGCCATCTGGAAAGTGGACAAGAGATGAGCATTTATGAAGCATCCCTGCGCTACAAGGAATCAGGAACTCCATTGATCGTCCTTGCTGGAAAAGAATATGGAACCGGGTCTTCACGTGACTGGGCTGCCAAGGGGACTTTCCTGTTAGGAGTGCGGGTGGTGGTGGCAACAAGTTATGAGCGTATCCACCGTTCGAACCTGGTTGGGATGGGAGTTCTCCCCCTCCAGTTCCTCGATGGAGCAACGCATGAATCCCTGGGACTAAGCGGTGAAGAGACTTATTCGGTGATCGGGCTCCATGATTCTATTCGGCCAGGCCAGCAATTGATGCTGAAAGCTGATGGAAGCGAAATCCCGGTGCTCTGCCGCCTTGATACCCCGGTTGAAATCGAGTATTTCCGCAATGGGGGAATTCTTCATACGGTGCTGCGAAATTTCTTGAGGAATGACTCGTGAGACTAAGGATTTAAAATGGGCGACATCTTGCTGCTGAACCTGGATGGTCAGCCTCTCACGCTCTGGCCTTTAAGCACGATTTCATGGCAGCAGGGAATCAAAGCCCATTTTCTTGGCAAGGTCAAAATCCTGAGATCCTACGACGACTGGATATGTCGTTCACAGCATTTGGCAATGCCCATGCCCAGCGTCGTAATGATGGCTCGTTACCGTCCCCATGCAGGCAAAGTCAATTTCACCCGCCGTAACATCTACCTCCGGGACAGTTTCAGATGTCAGTATTGCCTCAAAATTCTCAGTCCAGAACAGTTGACCATCGATCACGTGATTCCTAAAAGCAGGGGCGGTGGAACCCAGTGGGACAATGTGGTTGCGGCATGTCATCGGTGCAACCTGAAGAAGGGGGCAAACATCGAAAAACCAGTCAAAAAACCTTTTGAACCGAACTACTGGAAGATGGTTGAACTGGCAAAGTCCCTTCCATTGAGGATTCCGGATCCGCAATGGCAGGATTACCTCCAATGGCCGGAAAACCTGATTCAAATTGTCAAAGCCAAGGCAGCCTAACCTTCCCGACCTTCGAAATCCCGCATAAAATCTGCTAGTGCCTGGACTCCTTCAAGGGGCATGGAATTGTAGATCGAAGCACGAATACCTCCCACATCACGATGCCCTTTGAGGGCATAAAGCCCTTCCTTCAAGGACTGTTCAAGAAAATTGTTTTCCTTTTTGTCATCTGGAAGATGAAAGGTGACGTTGCAGATCGATCGGTCTCCTGGGTTTGCCACTGCATGGTAGAATTCTGATCCATCCAGAACTTCGTAGAGCAGCTGAGATTTTTCCTGGTTCCTCTGCTCCATAACAGCCACCCCGCCCTGTTTTTCCATCCAACGTAACATTTTCAAAGTCACATAAATCGAAAAGACGCTGGTGGTGTTCGCCAGCGAACGTTGTTCATCGGCAAGCTGGTAATCCAAAAGTTTGGGGGTCTGCGGCAAAGCCAGGCCCAACAAATCCTTGCGTATCAGGACCAGTGCTAATCCTGAGGGACCCAGATTTTTCTGAAGCCCCGCATATACCAATCCAAACCGGGAGTAGTCCACTTTTCGTGAGAGGATATCAGAAGTCGAATCACTGACGAGAGGAATCTCTCCGGTTTCGGGATATTTTTGCCATTGGGTGCCGTAGAGGGTGTTGTTTGAGGTCAGGTGGACATAACTCGTTTCAGGGTTCAAAGTTCCTTGCCATGCGGGGATTTTTCTGTAATCAAAGGATTTTCCATCGACAGCAATTTCGGTACTTCCAAACTTGCGGGCCTCCTTTTCGGCGAGTACCCCCCATTTTCCGGTAATGAGGTAGACGGCAGTTTGTCTTTCTTTTCGGGCGATCAAATTCAATGGAACCGCCGAGAACTGCATCTGAGCTCCGCCGTGCATGAAAAACAGGGCATGACTCGACCCCAGACCGCTCAGTCTGCGGAAAAGTTCTTCGGTTTCTTCAAGGATTTCCAGAAATGGCGGGGCACGGTGACTGATTTCAATGATGGATGCACCATGGCCTTGGTAATCGAGCATTTCCTGCTGAACTTCTTCCAACACTTCAGTGGGAAGCATCGCAGGACCGGCACCGAAATTATAAACTCTTTGACTCATCAGCTTTTCCTAGAGTGTTTGTTAGTTGTCTTCTGCCAGCCATTCATCCAACAGACGACGGGCGATGGAATCCTTGCGGGGCATTCGAAAATCCTCGTTTTCTGGTGATTGTTTCAGTTCTTTCCGCGAGAACCACCTTGCCGATTCCAGTTCCTCGGTGTTTACCGTAAGCGATTGTCCTGGTGTTGCTATACTGCGAAAACCAAGCATCAAGGAGGATGGAAACGGCCAGGGTTGTGAAGATTCATACTGCGGATGTTCCACGTCGATTCCTACCTCTTCCTTCACTTCCCGGATGACCGTGTCTTCGAGGCTTTCTCCGGGCTCTACAAAGCCGGCAAGGATCGAATGCATCCCGGGAGGCCAACGTTGCTGTCTTCCCAGAACAACATGGTCTCCGTCATGGACGAGCATGATGACGGCAGGATCGGTTCTCGGGAACTGGGGAAATCCACAGGAAGGGTTGAGGCATTTTTTTTGATGTCCTGCATCGAGCACCTGGGTCGCTTCACCGCAGCGTGGGCAGAAGCGGCTGGAACGGTGCCAATGACACATTCCTCGGGCGTAAGCCAGCAAGGCTCCTTCTTCCAGAGGGAGCAGGCCGGCCAGCGTTCGAAGGTCTTCGAATCTTCCATCTTCATGAACCGGAGGTGTCTCCAGTTCTGAACAGTCGTAGGTGAAGAAGGCTTCACCGTTGAGCATTCCGAGGAAAATGCACTCCTGAGGATCGACTGGAGAATTCTCGGATAGACGGGGGAAAAGTGCTTCACAGATTTCACCGTTACGGACCAGATTCTTTTCCTGCCAGAGAGGGATGCAACAACTTTCTCCGGAACGGAGTTTGTTCCGAAGCCAGTCTGTTTCTCTGCGCAGGTGGGCGGCACGATCGAGCCTGATGCTGGAATAGGTGTTCATGAGGAAGGGTTCTGCAATCAGGAACGAGGCCTGAGCACGAGGGTGGCTTTGACGCTTTCTTTATGGTTATCGCGAATGTAATCCAGCGTGATTACCTCTCCTGCTTTGCGGGTTTCAATCTGGGCAGCGAGTTCTTCCATGGTTCTTACCGGTTGATTATTGACGTGGGTCAGAATATCCCCACCCCATGGGACCTGATAACGTCCCACGACAATCTGTCGGGTTGCTCCACGCAAACCCGCTTTGGCTGCAGTGGCTCCTCTCACCACGCGGGAGATCAGCATACCTTCGGGGATGTCGAGCCCCAGCCTGCGGAGGTAGACGGTTGGAATCGGTTCAACCCCGAGCCAGGGTCTTCGCACGTATCCGTATTTGAGCAGGTCCGGGATGATACGCTTCGCAGTGTTACCCGGCACCGCAAACCCGATGCCCACGCTGCCTCCTGCTCCAATGATGGCGGTGTTGATGCCAATCACCTTGCCTTCTGAATCCAGCAGTGGTCCTCCGGAGTTTCCGGGGTTGATGGCTGCGTCGGTTTGGATCACACCTTCGATCTTCCTCCCGTTTCGAGCTTCGATGGTTCTTCCGAGTGCGCTGATGATGCCCGTGGTCAAGGTCAGTCTCAGGCCGAAGGGATTCCCCAGTGCAAGAACCTTCTGGCCCACCACGATATCGCTGGAATCGGCAAAACGGAGCACGCTGTAGAGGCCGCTTGGAGCCTCGATATGGACCACTGCAAGATCGCTGTTGGGATCCGTTCCAATCAGTTTGCCAGGCCATTGACTGTTGTCAGAAAGGGTGACGATCAGTTTGCTTGCATTCTCCACCACATGAAAATTGGTGAGGATCATGCCGGAATCATTGATCAAAAAACCAGTGCCTGAACCCGACTCGCTGGGAACGGGTCGGTAGAAAAAATCATAGTTGACTCCGATGTTGCTGATGTTGACCACCGCCGTGCTTTTTTGCTGGTAGATGCGGATGTTTTCTTTCTCTTCTTCAGAAAATCGTGAAACCCCGAAAACGATTCCTGGAAGGCTGGTCAACAAAAGCAGAAGAAGTATCAGGAAATTTTTTTGAATATTTGGAAGGAGGTTGTTTCTTTGACTCATAAAACCTCAAATGGTTGGTTGGTTTGAAACGGCATCGTCAATTCTAGCCGAGTTCTACCCATTTATACAGAACCAGCTTGGAGGCAGATTCCTGGCTTTCTATCGCTCAAGTCTTCAGGATGTTAACATATTTGGTTGTATTCAAGGCTGGAGCGGAAACCCGTGAAGTCCAAAAACCTGATGCGAAACGTTCCCTGATGAAGGTTCCTTCTTTCAAAGAAAAATTTCCCGTTTTAGCACTCACCATGGGCGACCCCAATGGAATTGGTGCGGAAGTCATGCTAAGAGCCCTGGATCACCTTTCTCCGATCAAAGCTTGGCAGCCACTGATTTTTGGTGATTTACAGGTCCTGGAAGAAGTCCGGAAACGGCTCCAGCTTGACTTGGTGTTTTCCAGGATAGATCTGGACGAATGGAGCAAGTCCCGGAAAGACCAAAATTCCCGTATTCCTGTTTTGGATCTTGGTCAGCAGACCCTCAATGATTGGGAGCCAGGGACATGCAGTAGTTGGGGCGGGGATTCTGCATTCCGGTTTTTAAATAAGGCGATTCAATGGACTCTTGAAGGACGTATCGATGCGATTGTGACGGCCCCCCTGAACAAGGAAGCACTCAAAAAAGCCGGTCATGATTTCCCCGGGCATACCGATATTCTCGCAGAGGTGACAGGACGGAGTAGGGCCTGGATGATGCTTGAATGTGCCGGGTTGCGTTCGGTGATGGTCACCCTCCACATCAGCCTACGAGAAGTGCTGGAACAGATTTCCCGGCCCATGATCCTGGAAACCATCGAAGTTGCTCATCAGGCGCTTTTGCAGATGGGGTTGGAAAATCCAAGGATAGGGGTCGCGGGGCTCAATCCTCATGCTGGGGAAAACGGCCTGTTTGGGGACGAGGAAAGGCTGCAGATCACACCAGCAATCGAGGACGCCCTCCAAAAAGGTATCCAAGCCTCTGGGCCATTTTCACCCGATACCATCTTTCTGCGTCACCGTTCGGGAGAATTCGATGTGGTGGTGGCCATGTACCATGACCAGGCTCTCGTTCCTCTCAAGTTGATGGGATTCGGCAAATCGGTGAACATCACCCTTGGACTGCCTTTGATCAGGACTTCGGTGGATCATGGTACTGCTTTTGACCGAGCAGCATCCTTCAATTCGGATCCTTCTTCGATGGAAGCCGCAATCAAGGCGGCCATTCGACTCTATGGAAGCTCAACCGTTGTGGCTGACCCGGATTGATTCTGGATTTGTTTTTTCGTTGGGAGGTGGGAGGACCTTCTGAATCATCATCGTTTTTTGAGCAATATCCCTAAAGATCGGTGCGGCGACCACTCCGCCATAATATGATTTTCTTGGATTCCGGATCAATACCAGGATGCTGATCTGTGGATCGTTAGCCGGGACAAAACCTCCGAAGGAAGCAACATACTGGGTTTTTGAGTAACGTCCCAGTCTGGGGTCATAAACCTGGCTGGTGCCGGTCTTCCCTGCCACCTCATATCCCTCGATAGCAGCTCTTCGGGCCGTTCCTCCTTTTTCGGTGACAGAGATCATGAACTTTCGGACCAAATCTGAAACCTGAGGTTCAATCACCGTTTCAGGTATTTTTGGACCAAATTGGTATGGGGTCTTCTGTCCGGGTTGAATCAATTCGCTCAATTTCTTTCCTGTCGAATCGATGGCATGTTCCACGGTATAGGGAGTGATCAGCTTTCCCTGGTTGGCAAAGACATTGATCGCCATCAGCATCTGCAATGGTGAAGCCAGAATGCCCTGGCCAAAGGAAATGCTGGCATGGTCCACAGAAGTCCATTTTTTTGCTGGAAGCAGTTTTCCTGAAGCTTCAGCCGCCAATCCCGAACCAGGCTTCGAGCCGAATCCGAAGCGTCGGATGTAATCCTGAAAAACATGGGGCGTCAGCCTCATTCCAATTTTTGCCGCACAGATGTTCGATGATTTCTTGAGTACTTCCAACAGGCTTAGCTGCTGGTGTTTTTTAACATCCCTGATACGGTGTCCGCCGACTTTGTACTCTCCGTTTTCACAATCGAAGTTTTGGTCTACTGAAACGAGTCCTTCGCTCAAAGCTGCGGAAAGGGTGATGACCTTGAAGGTCGATCCGGGTTCATATCCTGAGGTCACTGCCCGATTCAGGAAATGAGCACGGCTGAACTGGCGGTATCGATTCGGATCAAATCCTGGATAACTGGCAACCGCAAGGATGGCTCCGCTTGCGGAATCCATCACGATGGCAGTTCCCCGATCGGCCTGAGCTTCAATCACGCCCTGGGCGAGGTGTTTTTCCGTCAGATGCTGGATCCTGCTGTCGAGGGTCAATTGGAGTGAAAACTGTTCCGGGGGTCTTTCCGGATATCCTTTGAGTGGAACGGTTCGGTAGGTTCCTTCCTTTTCGACGATGTAACCCTGTGGCTTTCCTTTTAGCAGCGGTTCGTATTCGTATTCCAAACCTTCCAAGCCTTGGGAATCGATGCCAGTAAAACCCAGCATCTGTCCTCCTGCATTGCGCTGGGGGTAATAACGCCGGTATTCTTCAACGAACCCGGTCCCCTTCGGCATAAGCTTTTCCAACGCTTTGGCTTGTTCCGGGTCGATCTGTCTCTTGAGCCAGATGAAAGAGCGTTTGCTGGTAAGTCTGCGTTTCAGTTTATGATAGGAGATGCCCAGATGTGGAGAAAGAACACGTGCTGTTTCAGGAACCGATTCGATCACCCTGGGGTTTGCGTAGAGGGACTTGACCGGTATCGAAACGGCAAGGATACGGCCTTTTTGGTCGGTGATCCTTCCGCGCTTGGGCTCCAGCACAACAGTTCGCTGATGCTGTGACTGAGCAAGTTTTTCTAAGCGTGCTCCTTCCAGAACCTGAAGTTGAAAACTTCTTCCGAGGGCGATCAACAATGACAGTGCCACCAGTCCAACGATCGTCAACAACCGGATCTTGAAACTGTATATCATTCTGGAATTTCGCTCACTTGGTTCAAGCTCACAAACCGTGGTGGATGTTCAGGAGGCTGGAGTTGCATGAGTCCTGAAGCCAGGCGTTCCAACCTTTTGGGACGGGTCAGGTAGTCGATTTCGACTTCGAGCAATTCAATCTGATAGACCTGGGCAGCATGTTGTTTCGTCAGCAGGTCCAAATCCGTCGCGATTCCGCGGTAATTCATCCACTGCCAGAGATAAAATAAACATCCCATGGTGATCAGAAAGCCGAGCAGCATCATCGTGTAAAAAGACTGCATCCCATCCCAGAGAACGGCTGGGATGTATTTCCAGCGAAACTGGCCGCTCAGAGAGCTGGCGCGGTTCGGGAAAAAAGTCTGCTCCATCTTATAGGACTTGAAGGGGATGTTCTTTGATGAGAAGCTTTCACTGCTCAAATTAATCAGTTCTTTTTCTATTTTCTGCAACAAACGGTCCAAACGTTTTCTTTCCCATAATTTCGAAGGATCGTAGGTACTTAATCTGATTAAGAAGGATAGACTGAAAAACTTATGTAAGAGATATGTTTTTGGATTAATATTTAATATTTATATTAATTATTAATATTTAATTAATAAGGATTATTTTGATATTAAGTTTAGCAATATTAATTATATTATCTTTGATCTTTTCAAGGCTATTTGAAAAGATGCAATTACCAGGTTTGATAGGGATGCTAATTGCTGGTATTTTAATAGGGGATTCCAGTGGAGATTACTTTTATCATATATTAAATAATAACGAATATAATATATTAAAATGGGTTTTTGTGAATGAAAAAGTTTTTCAATTCTCACCTGAATTTAGAAATTTATGTTTGATCATTATACTTTTTAGAGCAGGTTTAGGAATTGACCGTGACAATTTAAAAAAAATTGGTTACCCAGCTTTGAAAATGAGTATAATACCGGGTCTTTTTGAAGCCTCGATTATTATGTATAGTGCTCATATAATTTTGAATTTACCAATAATAGAAACTAGCCTTTTAGCATTTGTAATTGCAGCTGTATCTCCTGCTGTGATCGTGCCTGCCATGCTAAATCTTAAAGAAAAAGGTATAGGGAATAAAAAAGATGTTCCAACACTAGTGTTAGCTAGTGCGTCGATTGATGACCTTGTTGCGATCAGTCTGTTTGGTGTGTGTCTTTCATTAAATTTAAATTCTGCAGGAAATTCTTATGATTGGGTTGTGATTAAAATACCTTCCATGATAATCTCTGGAATTTTATTTGGTTATTTAATCGGGTTATTTTTTATAAAAATAAATAATTTGATCAATCTGTCTGTCGTATATAAATTCATCACATTATTAGTTACGGGAATTTTTTTATGTCATTTTGAAAAAATTTCTCCATTTCCATTTTCATCATTACTTTCGATTATTACAATAGCCTATATTATAAATGATAAAGATAAATTATTATCTAGCGAATTATCAAAAAAGTTTAATAATTTATGGAAATTTTCAGAATTGCTGCTTTTTTCATTAATTGGCGCAGAAGTTGATGTTACTTTGGCATTTGAGATAGGACTATTAGGATTGTTAATCTTTTTATTAGGATTATTTGGAAGAAGTATAGGAGTGTGGATATCTTTAGTTGGGTCAATTTTAAATAAACGCGAGAAATTATTTTGTGTAATGGCATTTTTACCTAAAGCAACTGTTCAAGCTGCTATAGGTGGAACCGCGCTTGCGGTTGGAATTGCTTCTGGAGGATTAATTTTATCAATGGCAGTTTTAAGCATCTTAGTAACTGCCCCACTGGGTTCGATAGCAATAAAAATATGGGCAGAAAAGCTTCTTCAGGAAGATGACGATGTGTGAAAAAAAGCCCTAACCTTTTTTCTGTCTGGGACTCTGTTATTTGGGGGTTCAGGCTGTGAGATGGTGATCAGGCGGCTTTCTCGATCGAGATCCGGCAGGCTTCTCCGTTGAGATCCCAGTCTTCACCCTCCAGATTCGATTCACTGCTGAGGGTATTGGTCAATGTTTCTGTACGGATGAAATCCGAATGGGTTTCAAGGGAAGTCTCGAGTGCCTTGGAACCGTGGTAACGGGTGACGATCCGGTCCATCACATCCAGGTTCTTTTCCTTTCTCATATTCTGCACTTTGTTGACAAATTCACGTGCAAGTCCTTCCTTCAACAGATCCGCTGTGATTTCCGTATCGAGTGCCACGGTAAGCAGGTTGTCCGTTTCCACCAGCAGTCCCTCCTTCTGGCTGCGTTGGATCAGGATTTCTTCTATTTCGAATCGAATCCCTTCTCCTTCAACTTCGAGTTCGACGTTACCCTGCTGTTGGTAAAGGCGGATCTGCTCAGGATTCATGGCAGCAATGGCCTGGGAGACGGCTTTCATTTTTTTCCCCATCCGGCGTCCGAGGAGTTTGAAATTGGCCTTCGCACTCAATTGAACCAGGTCCTTCTCATCCCGTGAGATTTCAACGGATTTGACGTTCAGTTCATCGATGATCAATTCGTCGAGATCTTCCAGAATCCTCTGGGCTTCCGGGGTGGCAGTGATGAGGGTGATCGTCTGCAAAGGCTGGCGGATTTTGAGTTGATGCTTGGCTCTGAGCGCACGGCCCATGGTCACTGCAGAAAGCACCAGATCCATACGCTGTTCAAGTTCCGGATCCTGTTTCATCTGCCCTTCCTTTTCCGGAAAGAGGGCAAGGTGAACGCTTTCCGGATCGCCCTTCAGTTTCAGCGTCCTGTGGATGCCGTCGGCAATGAAAGGGACAAAGGGGGCAATCACCCTGCTGAGGTTTCGCAAAACCTGAAACAACGTGGCATAGGCTTCCAGTTTGTCGGAACCCTGTCCTGCTTTCCAGAATCTCCTGCGGCTCCGCCGGATGTACCAGTTGGTGAGCAGATCGATGAATCCGACGAATGGGGCCACCGAGCGGTTGAGGTCATAGAGGTCCATCTGGGTCCGGACCTCATCGATCAGTCCAACCAGTTTGGAAAGAATCCAGAGATCCAGAGGGTTATTTCGGGAGATTTCAAGATTTTCAGGTGTTGGTTCCCATCCGTCGATCCTGGCGTAAGTGGTCAAAAAAGCGAGGGCATTCCAGAGTGGAAGCAATAAGGTCCGCGTCGTCTCGATCAACCCCTTTTCTGAAAATCGCAGATCCTCCCCGCGAACCGCAGGGCTGTTGAGCATATAAAGACGGATCGCATCGGCTCCGTACTGGTCGAGCATCTTTGTCGGGTCCGGGTAGTTTTTCAACCGTTTGCTCATCTTCTTGCCGTCTTCAGCAAGGATCAACCCGTTGACAACACAGTTGTGGAAAGCGGGTTTGTCAAAAAGAGCCTGGGCAATGACCACCAGGGTGTAGAACCAGCCACGGGTCTGGTCAAGTCCTTCGCAGATGAAGTTTGCAGGAAAATTCGCTTCGAAGAGTTCTTTGTTCTCGAACGGATAATGCTGTTGGCCATAGGGCATGGAGCCTGATTCAAACCAGCAGTCGAGCACCTCCGTCACACGGTGGTAGGTCTTGCCCTGGTGTTCGAACACCAGCTCGTCCACATGCTGTTTGTGGAGGTCTGGAACTTTTGAGCCCGAAGCCTTTTCGAGTTCTTCAACGCTGCCGAAGCAGAGGGTCTCACCCTCCTCATTTTTCCAGATCGGCAAAGGCGTACCCCAGAAACGGTTTCGGCTGATGGCCCAGTCTCTGGCATTTTCAAGCCACTTGCCGAAACGCCCATCGCGGATGTGTCCAGGCACCCAATGCACTTTCCGGTTGTGCTCCACCATGCGTTCCCGAAAGGATTCGACGTTGACGAACCAGGTGGAAATCGGTTTGTAAATCAGCGGGGTGTCGGTACGCCAGCAGAAGGGATAGCTGTGTTCGATCGTTTCCTGGCGGAACATCAATCCCTTTTCCTTGAGTTTCTGGGAAATCGGACGGTTGGCCTCGATGACATTCAATCCTGAAAGGAAATCCATGTCCTCCTGGAAATTTCCTTCCTCGTTGACCGGGTCGAAAATCGGAATGCCTTCCCGGTTGAAGATCCGTACATCGTCTTCTCCGAAGCAGGCCAGGTGGACGAGTCCGGTTCCGCTTTCGTCACTGACGTAGTCGTCGTTGTAGATTTTCCAGGCATTTTCCGAGGGTTTGTTTTTTTGGGCAAAGTCGAAAAGAGGTTCGTAACGTCGGCCTTTGAGCTCAGTCCCCTTCATCCTTTCTTCGATTTCATAACTTCCTTCTTCGAAATAAGTCTCCACCCGGCTTGCCACCAACAGGTAGCGCTCACCGGTTTCTTTGAGGCACAGCCGGACGTATTCCAACTTTGGTCCTGCACAGAGGGCCATGTTCGAAGGCAGGGTCCAGGGGGTGGTGGTCCATGCAAGGATGTAGGTGTTTTCTGCATCAAGCATCCGGAACCGAAGTGTGACTGAGGGATCCTGGGTATCTTTATAATTCAGATTCGCTTCAAAGTTCGATAGCGGGGTCGCGACCCTCCAGGAATACGGAACAACCTTCACTCCTTCATAGATCAATCCTTTGTCCCAGAGTTGTTTGAAAACCCACCAGACCGACTCCATGAAATCACGGTCCATGGTCTTATAGTCGTTTTCAAAATCCACCCAACGGGCCATACGGTCCACGGTTTCCCTCCATTCCGAGGTGTAGCGCAGCACGATCGAACGGCATGCTTCGTTGAAATTTCCCACTCCGAATTCACGGATGTCTTCGGCACCATTCAGCTTCAGGTCCTGTTCGACTTCATATTCCACCGGCAGTCCGTGGGTGTCCCAGCCAAAACGCCGTTCCACCTTGAAGTTGCGCATCGTTTTGTAACGGGGGATGACGTCCTTGATGGTCCCCGCCAACAGATGCCCATAATGGGGAAGCCCTGTGGCAAAGGGCGGACCGTCATAAAAGATGAAGGGCCGATCTTCAGGCCGCTGGTCGATGGATTTTTGGAAGATCTGCTCCTCACGCCAGAATTGGAGGATCTCTCTTTCAAGATCAGGAAACTGGATTTTGTTTGAAACTTCTTGCATTAATGCCCGGAAGGGAAGAGTGAATGAAACGGATGAAACTGGAAGGTCAGTATTTTCCGAATAGAATAATTATGGGCTACACGGAAAATGGAAACTGGATTAAATTAATAGGAATCAGTATTCCTGGTAAGGATGAATGAACATTGGATGATCCCTATTTTATAGCAGTATCCCAGAGTGCATACAAGTAACGGGGTTGGGAGAAGTCCATCAAATCATAGAACCTGAATCAAAAGAGGAAGCATGAAAATCCATAGTGGAAGCTGCCTTTGCAAAGGTGTTCATTTTAAGATCGAGGGTGAACTGCGTCCGGTGCTTTATTGTCACTGCAGTCAGTGCCTGAAAACTCACGGTCATTTTTCTGCCTTTACCGCTGCGGGGAAGGGGAAGATCGAATGGCTGAACCAAGAGACTCTGCGCTGGTTTGATTCTTCCGAAGAGGCCCGGCGTGGATTCTGTGGAAACTGTGGTGCCAGTCTCTTTTATGAATTGAAAAACGGCGAACGGATGAGCATCTCCGCAGGCTGCATCGACCGTCCGACCGGCCTTCATGGGGCGGGACACATATATTTCGAAAACCATTCGGACTATTACGAAATGCTCGATCAGCTTCCGAAATTCAGGGAGAACTCGAGCGAAGATTTCCTCGACTGGAACCCCTGACTTTCATCCTTCCATGGCCCCTTCATGCATTCTTGAAAACGGGATCAAGCTGGAGCATCCGAATCCGCCTTCCGGGTTGAGGTGGTGGCTCCAGCAAATGATTCCCTCGGTTTGTCACGGTTGCCGCAAAATCCTTGGAGTCAAGGCCTTTGATGATCCGGCTTTCCCATTCCTCTGCACGGAATGCCTGAAGCAGCTGCCCTGGTTCGACCCGGAGGGCCGATGCTCCCGATGTGGGATGGAACAGGAAACTGGGATGCAAAAAGCTTGTGGCCATGGTGTTTCACGTCAGTGGCATTTGGATCAGCTTCGCTGCGGGTTCGTCTACGGCGGGATGCTCCAGGACTGGATCCTGGCCTTCAAGTTCGGAGGCCGGCAATCCCTTTCCTTCCTGTTGGGAAGGCTTTTTGCCCTGAGTCTGATGGGCCAGAAAACGGAGAATGATTATGATTGCATGGTCCCGATTCCCCTCCACAATAAACGACTCAAGTCACGAGGATTCAACCAGTCCCTGCTGTTAGCTCATCATTTGCTCCGTAACCTGAAAAGGCATTCCTCTCTGCTTAAACCCAGGCTGTTGCGCCGGGTGCGCGCTACCACTCCACAAACCGAACTGCCCTACCCCGAACGGCTTAAAAATCCGGATGATGCCTTTGCCGTGAAGGAATCCCTGCCAAAGGGAGAAGTCCTGCTTGTCGATGATGTGATGACCACCGGGTCGACCCTCAACGCCGCCGCCAGAACCCTCAAAGCGGCAGGCGCGGAACGTGTCTCCGCCTGGGTTCTCTGCAGGACTCTTTTTGAGAAAACTTGAAAGGATTTTCAATTCATGATCTTTTGATGAGAAATTTTCAGATCCTCATGCACTTGTCATCTCCGGATCACAAAGCTATGTTTTGGTCATTCTTAAGAGATTCTGAAACAACCATTTAATAAAATTTTTTCCCGATGATCCCGAATTTAGAAATCCCGATTGCCGGAGGATTGGACGTTCCTCTTCCAAAAATGGCGCTGGTGCGTCAGCGTTTCGATGACAGCAAACTCAGTGATGTGGGGCAAGCGGTTCGGGCGCAGATGCAGCGGTCCGATGTTCAGGAACAAGTCAGGCCCGGGATGAAGGTTGCCATTGGGGCAGGCAGTCGCGGGATCGCCAACATTGCCGAGGCGGTCAAGGCGACCGTGCAGGGACTCAAACAAATGGGTGCGGAACCTTTCATCTTTCCGGCGATGGGCAGCCATGGTGGTGCAACAGCCGAAGGTCAGCAGGCCTTAATCGAAAGTTTCGGCATCTGTGAAGATTATGTCGGCGCCCCGATCCGGGCCTCGATGGAGACGGTTCAGGTTTCGGAACTCGATGATGGAACCCCCCTTCACATCGACCGGATTGCCAGTGAAGCCGACGGCATCGTCCTCATCAACCGCATAAAACCCCATACCACCTTCCGGGGACGGATCGAAAGCGGGGTCGTCAAGATGGTCGTCATCGGCATGGGCAAGATCCAGGGCGCGACTTTGATGCACTGGCAGGGGATGGACCGTTTTCCCGAGGTCCTCCCTGATGCTGCGACACGGATCATGGCCAAGGTGCCTTTTCTCTTCGGTATCGGCATGATCGAAAATGCCTACGACCAGACTGCCTATGTCGAAGCCCTGCTTCCGGAAACGCTGATTGAGCGTGAAATGGAACTCCTGGAAATCGCCAAAAAGCGCATGGGCCGCCTGCTTTTCAGCAATATCGATGTGCTCGTCATCGACCAGATGGGCAAGGAAATCTCGGGTGCCGGGTTTGATCCCAACATCTCCGGACGGAACAACCGCGGGGTCGAAGGTTTCGGAGACCCGAAGGTGCAGAAAATCGTCGTCCTCTCCCTCTCTGAAAAAACCAAGGGCAACGCTACCGGCTTGGGCGTGGCCGATGTCATCACACGCAGGCTTTATGACGCCATCGATTATTCCTCGACCTATGCCAACATCATCACCTCCTGCTACCTCGACGGGGCCCTGGTGCCGATCCCCATGGCCAGCGACCGTGAGGCGATCCAACTGGCCGTCAAAACCCTCGTCCGCGTCTTCCGTGGAGAGGAACGCATCGTCCGTATTCAAGACACCCTCAGCATCGAAACCATCTCGGTCTCCGAGCCGATGCTCCCGGAAGTCGAAAACCATCCCGA
>Ga0066853_10000025_pt1 | contig 43350 bp, 26 predicted proteins | sample ETNtaG_28_FD_67284 | JGI IMG/M metagenome (GOLD analysis project Ga0066853, IMG submission 67284) | Marine microbial and viral communities from oxygen minimum zone, Eastern Pacific Ocean - ETNP201406SV61 | ecosystem: Environmental > Aquatic > Marine > Oceanic | place: Pacific Ocean: Eastern...
TGGTTCAAAACCGTAACTGTACCCTCATTATCGGTAATAACGATCTCATCCACACCATCTCCATCAAGATCTGCCAAAGCTGGAGAAGATAATATCTGGTTCGTTAATAGAGGGAAACCAGGTTGATCTAAACGGACAGGCACAGATATCTGATATTCATAATCATATACATCATCATTTTGATTTTGCAGTGAGACATTGAGAACACATTCTTTATCACTAATTACAATATTTATTGGAATCTGAACAGCTAACAAATTATCTCCATCACCAGAAAAACTTAATGGCAATATTCCCTCAAAAAATATATTTCCATCTGTAACTGGAAGCTCAGGACAGGACAGCTCACCAGTTACATTTTCAGCGAAATTTGATGTGATATTTTCTAACGATATCTCAATATATACATCTTCCCCGGGATTAATAACACCATCAATTTCTTCGGTTATGGTTAATTCATTTAGCTCCAAATAAGGCTCAAAAATATCAACGCCTACTGATCTCCAGGCATCATAAACGGTTTGCTGAATTGATGAATCAGAAGGATAAAGGTCATTCGCTGTTTGAAGCATCTTCCCGGCCGCAATGAAAAATCCATCATATTCAGCTAGATAATAGGCATTCCAGTTAAACCAGATATTTCCTGCTATTTCTCTTGACACAATAGCGTCCTCGCTAAAAGGTTCAACCTCAATACCGTAATGGGTATCACCATTGATAGTAAGATAGAGCACTTTATTTGGCACACTTGAGTTAGTATGCACTCCACCAAAATCGGAAGAACCGGTGAAATAATAGGGTGACTCAATATGGTCCGGGTCACCAAAAATCGTAGGGTCCTGAATGTTTCTAATTCCATTACCATTTAGTGTTATATCTTCTGCCATTTCCCAATCACCTCCATCCTGGTACATGGCTTCAACGAGATATCCAAACACATCAGACATGTGTTCATTCAGTGCTCCAGGCTGGTCCTGATAAACCAACCCTGATGTATGTTCAGTGAATGAGTGAGCAAACTCATGGGCAACCACATCCAAACCGGCACACCAGGGCCTGTATTCTCCGCTCCCCATCCCATAGTTCAATGTTTGGTTACCTGCGTTGTAGAAAGCATTATTTAATCCCCAGGGGCTTCCAGGTCCATAATCAATAAGATTTGCAAGTCTGAGACCTGTTCCGCTCATTCCCAAATAACCAAAGGAATCAAAATATTCTAATGTCTTTGTATGATAATCGTGAGAGCTGACACCAGACGCATGAGATGTAGAACCAATGTTTGAATCAAAAACAGATGTCTCACTGTTTACATAAAATATATCTGTATAATAATTCCCATAGTTAGATAGAGTAAATATTGGCTCCCTGTCAGAGTTGTCAGTATTTATCATATTTACATTTCCTGTGCTAATGTTGATCATATCAATTTCAATTCTTGGGTCATCACAGGTTCCGTCATCTAGGTCCCACAAGAGATTTGATTCTATGAAGCACTCACCATCACAGTCTTCTATATATCCATCTGAACAGTTCCCCTGTTGGTAGCTCATGACACAGTCATCATAGTTCTGTCCATCACAATCTCCGTAGTCCCAGCAATATTCCTCACAATAAATATTTTCTGTGCTCAGCCCACCTGTTATTGAAGGAAAATCTATTCCCTCATATACATAGAGACTGTCAACCCATTCTCCCAATAAATTTTCACCCGATCCCAGGATAGGCCCTTCAAAATAAATAAGTGAAAATATATTAATAACTTCACCGGAACTGGCATCCACAACTATTTTTTTGGAATCATAGCGAGAAATTAGTCTTATACTATATGCAAGAATAGGTGCAGATTTATAAGTATAAATAATTAGTTCAGGATTTGCTTTTTTTAGCAAAATACCATCCGTTTTCTTTTTAACTAAATTAAGCGCCATTTTAGGTATAATTCGCGGGACAACATTTACATCCTCAATCAATTGATAATCGTTTGACAATGAGGATATTTGATGGTGAGTATTGCAATGGATATCTAGAAATCTGCCCTGCACAGGTATACCATTATAGAGTTGTTGATATCGAAAATGTTTTGAACCAGATATTGAGCTTTGTGTTTTTTGATAAATAAAATCTTCTGTAAAACTATTTTGAGATAAAAACTTCTCGATCGAGATACAAAATATTTCTATATCTCTAACATCTATGTCAGATCTTTTAGGCGAAAATTTTCCGGAAATTATAGTGATAATATTCCCAGAAGTCATTTGGATATGATTTATGTTATCATTTTTTAATATTTGAAATAAATCATTTCTGGAATTCTCACTTCTTAACAGGGTGATTAAAATTACCAATAAAAAGCCTATATTTTTTTTTATTCTCATGAACTTCCTCAAGTTATATGTTACACTGAGTTTATTTTTTTTGAAATAAATCCTCCGTATCCGCTTTCAAAGGGAAATGAAAATGTTCCATAACCCTTCACAAACTTTGGTGTGAAACCGCTTTTGGTCAAAATATTTTCTAATTCCTTTCTTTCAAAAAGCCTCAGTCTATGGACCTCCTGATCTCGTTTAAGTCCAGTCTTAGTATGAAATTTTATTTTTATTTTTCTTATTAGATACTTGGATTCTTCATCTTCCTGGTGTTCGACCTCCAATTCCCAGTTATCTTGGTTCCAGTTTCTCTTCCTAGAGGAATGTACCCTTCCGGGCATAGCAAAATCAAAAAAAAATAACCCACCTGGTGTCAAGGAACTAAAGATTTTTTTGAATAAATCTTTAATCTTCTTAGTGTTTTCGGCAGATCTATCAAATAAATAATTGAAACATTCTCCTGTCGCTGTTACCGCTGAGCATGAAGGGATATCAACCGAATAAAAGGAGGCACTAACAAAATCTGCATTGGGAACTCTTTTCTTAGCAAGGGCAACCATATAGGGTGATAAATCTATACCTGTTACTGAATATCCCATATCTGCTAGTCCTTTAGCCAATATCCCTGAACCACATCCCAGGTCAACAATATGAGATTCATAAATATTATTTTCACGAAGTATTTCTAAAATACCTGTAGAGGCATCTTTAGCAAAAAAACCAAAACCGGTATCATGTATCTGGGATAAGTATTTTCTATAATGACTACCAGTTTTCATCTACCGGATAACTACAAATTTTCCTATATGTGTTTCTCGTTCAGATTCAACTGAGTATAAATACAGGCCCGGTCCTACCTCTTGGTTGTTGACAGTACGCATGTCCCACCACTCGTTACTATCCAAATCGTTCTCATGGTCAAAAGCTGCAACGGTTTCTCCCGTAACTGTAAATATAGTTATAATACACCTGGATGGAAGTTTGGTAAACCTTATTCTCCGGACATACTCACTTTCATTATAAAATGAACGGGCAAAATAGGGATTTGGAACAACTTGAACATCCGATATTTTTAAACCAGAATCTGTAGGATATCCAGCGCTAATAGTAAGATAATTAGGGTCATGAATGGTGGTTCCTTTTGATGATTCAATGCTTTGATAACCATCTGGCGCAGACCACCCCAAAGGATTTGCAGAGCTGTAAACAGTGTCCTGAATAAAACCACCGTTGTTTCCCTCTGACCACTGCACCTCATACGGTGAATGGATTCCCATGTCATAGGATGTAACTGCATAGGTATACTCAATTCCATCAACTACACCGCAGCGGGAACAATCATCTCGAGCTGTATCAATAAAGCTATGAGACAATCCTGTATTTGACCCTAAATCAAACCAGGGTGCCAGCGGATCCGAACCTGAAATATTAATTCCCCTTTGAGCGTTGCTGACACAACTGTCTGGTGAAAAAACACAGAAAAGTTTATCTTCACTTTCTGAGAGGTCAAACTGAGCGATAGGTTTCCAGCCCACCTGAATGCCATTATCATCATAAATGATATCTTCAGGATTTCCCCATGTTTTTCCTCCATCATTACTTTTATATATTTTATATCCCTCAAAATCAGCATAACCGGTCACAGCATCAATAGAATTTTCTGCATCGTCATCCCAGAACAGTGTGATTTTCTGATGGTCACCAATTGCCGTCACATTTGGTGCTGCTGGCGGAGTATAGCTTTGATAGTGGGAGTTATACATAACCTGAGCAAAGCGCGCATTATTTACGAGATCAAGTTTATTTTCACCAAAAATGATACTAAAGGAAAATGGTACTTCTTCCCCCACCTTAAGATCAAAAGGACCACAACTGAACAAGAGGACACAGTCTAATCCTTCCTCTCCCTGTAGAAAAACATCTTCTTTCTCTAAACCTTCAAGTGAGTCAAAATGTGGATTCAAATCAACATCCATATCTAGATCGGGGTTATCAGTGTGGAAAAACCATTTTTTTTCTTTTACAGACAAGTTAGTTGTATCTCCAGCCATAAGTTTATATTGAATTTCTTCCCTGTTAATTGCCTGTGGACACCCCGGAGATCCTGCATGACACCCTGTATTGCTCTCTCGGGTAACAACGCCTGGTCTATTGTACCAGTCAAACCAATGCCAATCAGTCATCTTTAATGGTTCCCCTGGATAAATATCATCGAAATCATCCTGATCTAGATCCACTGGTTCAGTTGCAAGAGGTGTATCCAAAAGTTGTGCCGCAACGACTCCGATATCTGTGGCCCCGACGCTGTTACCATCCCAGTCATACACCATCGCCATACTGATAAGCATAGAATCATTATGGGTATAAAATCGCTCCCAATAGTATTCCATGAAATCATCAGCATTGCTATGAAAATTATTTCCGTATGTATCTAAGGTGACCACATCTGCGTCCATATAAAAACCAAGATACACCTGTTCATAATCGAAACCTTCTCCTCTGTTCAGGGCAGTACCGTCCGGCATTACCATAGCGCTACCACAAAGTTGGCTTCCTTCACTATCGTTCACCGGAATTTCCGAGCCGGAGGAATGTCTTTCATATGCACACCAGTCTCCGCTTTCATTCCGAACTTTTACAGTTACAAAAAGTATATCTTCTGCAAAAGAGACTCCATATGAATGTGCCTCGGCCATCACACGTAAACCCATGGGATAGCCTGTCTGTTCGTATTCATCGTTTGTATCAACTATGTTCCCCTGGTGTGCCCATCGGTCATCAAACTCCATGTACACATCGTTATCCGATATATGACGGCCGGGCACTTCCTGCCAACAATCGGAATCTTTTCGAGTGCCTGAACATCCCTGAAGGCTATCAATATAATCTTCTGCCCACCATCCCGGCCAATAGGGTTCAGCTCCCAAATCTGTTATTTTGACTGGCCAGGTATCAGAGTAAGAGCTGTGAGCAAGAAGTGGATAGGGATCGCTGGAATCTGTAAACGGAGTATTACCAAAAATATCTCCCGCTGTCACATCTAGATTATGAGTGTTTGTCCTGGAAAATGTGACCGGCTGCCAGTCAGTGTTCCACTTTGGATCATGTCGGGAGACCCAGGACTCAGAAACAGTTGTACCATAATACTGATATACATCATCCTCTGTCCACTCTTCCTTATCCTCGCCATAATCATATACATCAAAGTCATCTGTTCTCTGTGATAATTTTGGACGCAATGCCCACGGATAAATAAACCCGACACCTTTTTTTTCAATTGGATCTCCATAAACATTTGCCAGGCTTGGCTCAATAGAATATTGAGGTGAGGTTGGCAAACTGATAAATATCTCTTCATCCTGAAATCCCCACTGACTAGCTCCCTGGACCATCGCGATATTTAGCACCTGACTTCCCACTATACCTTTATCATTAATTGCCTCAAAAACAACTCCCGCAAATTTCTCATCATTCTCAGAGAACCAATCCACATAGGCCTCGTGAGAGCACCAAACATTAACTCCCTGAGATGTCGTATCACACAAAACCCAATCTTCATAGTAATAGGCGTGTTTTTGCCCGGGAACCCCAGCGATAAATCCCACTCGGGGTAAATAGGTATAGTTCCCCCACAGTCCTGCAGGATGGTTCAACCATTCTATAAAGTTACCGAAATTCCCAACAGCGCTTTTTACCTTCCCTTTTAGAAGGTATCCCCGCGCACGGTCGTTCAATGGGTTAGTGGGAAAGGGAAAATCACCTATTTTACCCAATGGATTAAATGGTGGATAATTTTGAGGAATATCCTGTATGATTATTTCCGGTTCACTTCCAATAAGAGGCGCAAAACACAGAAAAAGAAAAACAGGTATTTGTCCGATAATTTTTGTTGAAATAAGATGTCTCATATTAGGATACATACCGAGAGAGTGCTCTAATCCTCTGTAGAACCGGAGGGTGGCTATAATTGAGAAATACGTTCAATGGGTGTGGTGTTAAATTACCTAAGTTCTCAATAGTTAGTTTTTTCAATCCTGATATTAGGTGTAGCGAATCACCAGTGGTTTTTGCAGAATATTTATCCGCTTCAAATTCATTTTTTCGTGAGAGAGCATTGGTAAACAGTGATAAAATAATATTTATAGGAGAAAAAAGGATCTGGAAGAAAATAAGGCTCCCGTACACAGATAGGTTTTCCATACTAAAAGCAGCAAATAGTTCGGGATTTTCCATAAAAACAGATACCAAAAAAAACATGAAACCGCTGGTCAGTATTGATAGAACAATACCTTTCTGAATGTGCTTCTTTTTATAGTGGCCCACTTCATGAGCTACAATGGCAAGGATCTCATTTGCCGATTGTTTTTCCATGAGGGTATCAAAAAGTGCAATGCGTTTCCGTTTCCCAATTCCGCTGAAATAGGCATTAGAATGTGACGATCTTTTCGATCCGTCCATAATGTCTATCCTGCTGATAGGAAATTGAACCTTTTCTGAATATGAATTGATCGAATCTTTAAGCTCACCTTCTTCTAAGGGCGTAAAGGTATTGAAGAGCGGTGCGATAAAAGTGGTAAATAAAGGCTGTAATATAAGAATGAATCCGGAAACGATAGCCCACGCATAGAGCCAAGCAATATCCCCGAAAGACTCGAAAAAATATAGAAGGATCCCCATCAGAGGCGTTCCAATAAGAGTCATAAGACATATACCTTTTATTTTATCAGTGACAAATGTTTTTATGGACATTTTATTAAATCCAAATCTTTCCTCGATTACAAAATGCCTGTACAGAGAAAAAGGTGTTGAAAAAATATCCTGTATTATCATGAAAAGTCCAAGGAAAAGGAGTCCGTTCACCATATCTGATTGAAATCCAAAGCTACGGATAAATAGGTCCAAAACATTGAACAAACCGAATACAATGATACACAGTATAAATATAAAATCAAATGTACCGGTCACTACATCAAATTTTTCATTGGTTCGGGTGTATCTCTGTGATTTATTATACTTTGATTCATCATAACTGTTTTTGAACTCTTCAGGAAGTTCAGGGGATAACGATTTGATGTTTAGGTATCCCGTTGTTCGGGCAAAGATAAATTCAATGATTATCGCAGAAATAATAAAAATATAATAATAATTCATAAAACTTTATTTAACCAAAAGCATTTTCCTGGACCTCGAAAAGGTTGGAGTTTCAAGTTGAATAAAATAAATCCCAGACGCAACGGGAACACCATAGTCGTTCACACCTTTCCAATCAAAATGGTGAAATCCGGCAGGGACATCTCCATTGATCAAAGTTGTGACCTTTTTCCCACTTACGTCGATAATAGACAGGTGAACCCATTCAGGATGTGGCAGGTCATACTTTATCACCGTTCTGCTGTTAAATGGATTTGGAAAGTTTGGATACAGATGGAAAGACTCCGGAACCTTAAGAGACCTTAATAACTGTAGTGAGTTTACTGGATTTTCAATTGTAAATGCACCTTTTTTGATTAGCTCAATTTTTTGACCATTTTCATATATAATGTTCCACCGCTCTCCCGGCTCTATCGAATAATCAAATCGTATGGGGTTGTGCATATTTTGAACACAGATGGTAGCTGAATCTTCAATGCAGCGCATATTATTGTCAAATCGAATATCGAAAGCATCCTCAGGTGGAACTGGAGGCATGGAACAAGACAGCTCGATATCATCCAATGAGTGAACGCCAAAATATAATTTTAATTTTCCTGTTTCTATCCATCCCGAATGTTCGATCTCATATAAATTTCGTGATCCCTTAGCCCGGTTCCCTACCTCTAAAAGGGTGATACTACCCTCATCAAATGTTCGTATCCAGTATCCCTTTCCCGGTTCAATAAGCTCCCCATCAAAATATCCAAAATTGAAACCAAAAAATGTATTAGGAACAAGAATATTTTCCGGATCTATTGCTGTTCCTATGGATAGATCGGAACCAATTCCTGAAAAAAGGTTCCACCCTTCATCTAGTTGGAGGGTTATGCTGTCAAGTGGTGTGCCCTGAATATTTTGATTTCCTCCATTCTCAAAACGCAGCCAATATCCTGTTCCGTTCTCCAAAAGAGAATCTGAAAAGTATGATTCATTGAACCGAAACAAGGTACCCTCTATTGCCTCAGGAAAAACAGTTTCCACATGTTCATTAACGACAATTGAGGGTAAACCAACCAAATTCCAATCATCAATATACTCTACCTCCAGGGTGAGTGTATCAGACACCTGGATGTAGTTTTCCCTGGTTAGCGTGAGCGCACTTCCATCATAGTCAGATATGGTCAATGAGACGGTATAGAGACCTGGAAATTCGTAAACATGGCTTGGATTAACCTCAGTTGATGCAGTACCATCTCCAAAATCCCAGTCCCGATAGGTGACAAGGCCAGAGGATATTTCTGTAAATTGGACAGATAATGGACACTCTCCAACGATAACATCCGCCATAAAATCTGGTGTGGGAGTGGGAAATTCATCGAAAATAGTTTCAACATAGGGCACGATTATTTCAGACAGTTGTTCATCATTTTTGATCTGAATAAAGGAGTAATCATTGGGAGCATCAATATGGTTATCAGACATACTCATCCAGTCACTCCATTCTATCAAACCTGCATCATCAAACCATGAATATGCGGTACTGTCTTCCGGAACATCACTGCTTAATCTGAAATCGATAAAATTTGTTTGCTCTGGAGGAGAGAAATTTTTGTACTTATAAGTCCATTCCGTATATCCGTCCACAGGTGCCAATGATTCAGTTGCAAGGTTAAAGCCACCTGAGCGGCCTGAATAACATCTAACTTCCATAGTCACTCCCTCCCCGTTCTCGGTTTTTATCCACCCGTGAATCGAGTAATCATTTTCAGAGCGGACTAACAACCGTTTCTCAAGATTGGTAACAACATTGTCACCCATGTTGGAGGTTCTTATCTGAGCAATGGACCGTTCACCCCTGAAACTTACAGAATCATCAAAATTTTCCCAATCACTATTTATATTCCAGAGAGTAAACCCTTCGTCCTCCATATTTCCCATCCAGACCTTTTCTTTACCCAATCTGTATTCCATTGTGCTATAGCTAGAGTCCATCATAATGGTGGAAATGAAACCATTCCTGTTGAGCTTAAGAGGAGCTGATACCCAAAGAGTATCGCTCTCAAAGAGAGAAACCTCTCCACGATTGTGAACGGTTGTTTTAGGCATTAACAGGGAGTCCATCATAACATGTGCCTGAACGGACTGTCGGTCAATGTTGAGGGTTGTGCTCAGGGCCTTTGATTTCATAGCAATATCATCCAAAATGTGAAGGCCCAGCTCACCAAGAGCAGGAACGGGGATAAAATCATCGATGATTACGGGGTCTAGGTTGAACTCATAAAAACCAGACCCATCAATCTTACTTTGCACTATCATAGAGGGAAAGGTTTCCGGATAGCTCAGATCAAATACAAAATTACCTAAAGAATGTGCGATGAGTTTTCCGTTATAGACCTCAACTCCCTGTATAATGTGTGGATGATGTACGATCACAATGTCCGCACCGGAGTCTATAGCAAAGTGCCTTATTTCACGGTCCCACATGTGAGGAATATCTAGGTAAGGAGAATAATCTTCCTCCTCCTCAATATCGGACGGAATATCGTTGTATCTATCACTGGCGTGATCTCCATAGGGATTGGAATCACTGAAATAGCTATCGTAATCATAACCGGGTGAGCTTGAGTATTCACTTCCGGCATGCATTTCGACAACAATAAGGTCCGCAATATTCTCAACCTCTTCGATCTGCTGAAGCATGTAGTATGGTGTCATATAGGCAAACCCTGGCTTGTTGTATCCAGCGTTCAAATAGGGCTGATAGTTGTTATACTGTCCAGTTCTATCGCTCACGGCAAGGAAAGCAATGTTTACTCCTTTTTTTTGAAGGAAAACTGGCTGATAGGCCTCAAAACTGTTGGCACCTGCACCGGAATGAAGAATATTGTTCTCGGACAAAACAAGCTGTGTCTCCTGAAGCCCCGGAAGCATATAGTCCATGACATGATTATTGGCCAGAGTTACCACATCAATGCCTGCAAAAACGAGCCCGGTGACATTATCCGGTGATCCCTTAAAGACAATTGGCTTGCTTGGATGGGTAGTTCCTACCGTGGTCAGGGGTGCCTCAAGGTTTGCTACAGTGATATCTGCATTTTCGCCCAGGATGGACAATGTAGGCTCAAAAATAGCTTCCACACCCAACGTAGGAATGATTCCTCCATTGTTCTCATAATTTCTCGCCAAAATAATGTCTCCAACAAAGTTTATTGTAAGAGGAAACGATGACTCCCCTTCGTCCACATCTATCTGTACAGTTGCACGGCCAATCCTTTCTGTCTGATCTGTAACCTCAAGGTAAACGGTGTACGGATGATCATCCATAACCAGAAAGGTATGAATGGGGTCTATCTCTTCGCTGGTTGAATCATCACCGAATGACCAGAAATAATCGTGTGAATAGGTATCAGGATCAACAACATCTGAATAAAACTGTATATCCACCTGTCTAACTCCGTTCAATCGATAGATGCTTCCTATATCAAACTCAATGGCAACAGCAGGAGGCACAGGAAGAACATCGGTAAGGTCCACAAGATAATCAAAAAAAACTTCGCCGGGATCTTCGCCATCATCGTCATTAATAAAAATCAACCTATCGATGACTGGATAATGATCGTACCAGGCAAACCAATCGTCGGCAATAGGTAGCTGATATAGGTTCCACTGGTGATCGGGAAAATTTCCCTGATACACGGTAACCCACTCTTCAATATCTAATTCCTGTGAGCCGGCAAAAGAATAAAAAAGGGTGTGCAGTGAATCTCCTACCCCAAAGGCCTGAATTTCACTGTCTCCATCAGAAAAGACAGCAACCTGCCACACATGTCCATCTAAAATCTGAAACGGGCTTATTTCCATGGTTTTCCATGTATTTCCGTATAGATGGAGCGCGTATGGTGATTGACCATAAGTTATGGAGTCAGAATATTCCCAAGATAGAGAGTCCTCGTCCTGGTCATCCCATGATCCTAGGCTGTCCTCAACTGTGTCAAAGTTATTAATAACAAAGGGGTCTATGGTCATGGCCATAATGGTCTCAGATATTTCGCTGACATTGAAAAAATGATCTTCCGATTCAATTTGAAAATAATAGTTCGTCTCCGGAACCAGGTCTGTGATACGGGTGTCACTATGAAACATATTCACCAAGTTCCAATCTTGGTCAAGACTCCAGACCAAAGGATCGCTCATTTGAGAGGTCGTGTCATAGTAAATTCGATAGCTCTTAAAATTAGTATCCTCAACATTCTGCCAGGTTAAATCAATGTAATAACTGCTTGTATTACTTAAATTGAGTGATTCTACCTCAAGTGGCGCTGTAGTGTCAGGAATTTCAGTCCAGCTATCGAAATATCCATGGACCGCATCCACAAACGGCTGATAGTAGCTCAAAAAGTTTTCATAGTTGCGCCAGGTGACGGGAAGCATTCCCTGGAAAAGTAATTCCTCCATAGACAAATCTATAGCGTCAAATATCAGTGGTTTCTCGTCTAGCTCTATATGTACAAATGGTTCATAGACACCGCCATGGTTATATCCACTGTGTAGGTCAAGCAACTGGCGGTTCGTATTAGTGCCTAATAATTCATATGTATGAGGAATAGAGTAGGACCCGCTGTCGCCCTCGAAATGAAAACTGCCGTTATAGTGAACCTGGTAGTAATATGTAATATGAACCTCAGGGTGGTTTCCATACATCCCTTCTTGAATAGGATATTCATCGGTAAAATGTATAAGATCAAGGTGGTTGTCTGTCACATCACGAATGGGTTTATTTGCATTTCCTGCGTCGTAACCACCGGACAGGACAATTGAACGCAGGATGTTATCATGGCTCTCGTTGTCAAAACTGTGTACCTGAAGAACAACCGGTGAATGGGGCGGATTATTTTCCAGTGAGTCGGTCACCGCTTTATGAAAAAGATGAAAGAGAGAGTTCTCATTCCTGGATGGATCTGAAAGGGAACGATCATTACTATAGTCGCCCTCTTGGGTCCACCGTACTTCCCTGCCAGCACCGGCTATCTGATATGCAAATGCATCACACTGGAGAAATATTTCCATCCCAATGTAGGATGAAAGGAAATCGTCACAGGGGTGCGGCACCTGGACAACCATATTCATATTTTGGGCACTCGGGTTCAAGATATATAGTCCCCATCCGTTTTGAAAACTTCCCACAACATCATCGTCAGGGGGTCCTGTTTCATTGTTATCAACAAAGCTTGTGTCCAACCTTTCACGAAGCATATAATAGGTCCTAGTTAGAACTGAGTCCTGAAACATTACCAGATCATATCGAAAGGTCTCCAGGGAGTCCATAAGAATTGCATCTATCTCACTATATTCTTCTTTTATAAAGTGGCCCATAATCTCACTCCAGACATTGAGGGTGGAAGATGCCTGTGGAATGACAGTGTACCCTCCGAATCCGTTAGTCTGGTTGTCGTGCCAGGCAGGGCCGTAGTCATTGTATCCTGGATCTGCTATCCCCTCGGAGATATGACTGATAAAGTTATCGTAGGCAATACCCTCCTGTGTTCCCGCAAGGAATTCCTTCAGACTACCTGTTTCCTCTATAATTTCTCCATATACGACACTGAGAGTGAGAATAACGTACAAGATATTTAATATTTTCATGGTCTTTAGAATAAAATACACAACATAAATAATATAAATTTACTTCATCCTAAATGAACCACGAAAATAAAACCCACTTTTTTACGTGCAGGTAAACTGTATAAATACTAGAACAGGAGTTTCCATTATTCTATTTATTTTTTTCATTTATTATTAAACTTATTTCCCATATATAACATAACAGGCATCGGTAATATTATAGACACAAAATATCCAACAATTGAAACCACAGGATCAAACAGTATAATTAACACGAAAAATATCAGGGTTGAATAAATAGAAATTTGGATAAAGAACTTTTTGAAAAATATTAGAAACCCATCGATATCAAATTTATCACGGTCATCTTTTGACATTGTGTTGTAGCCTGCAAGCAAATATTCCGCGTTATTTTTGTTGATTCCAAGTGCAAGAGCAACAAATACTATATCTACAAATACTATGGTTCCTGATAATATAATAAGAGTTGTTTTATCCATTGATGAATAAACGATTTAAAAATAAAGACGAAATACCGTTTCCGCTACACAGGCATAGCGCTTTCTGTTTTCCACTTCTATACTAATCTCATTTATCAGTTCAATGCTATTATTTTTTGGTTGGATACCTACTATACGGGCGCGCGCCCTGACCCTCGAGCCTGACCTCACCGGATAAGGAAAACGTACCTGGTTCAACCCATAGTTGACCACCATCCTCGCCTCGGGAAATAAATTCCTTGCGGAGTTTATGCTGTTGGTCAATTTTGGGATCAGAGATAGCGTTAGAAAACCGTGAACGATCGTTGACTTAAATGGCGATTCTTTATTTGCACGCTCAGGGTCCGTGTGAATCCACTGTGTATCACCTGTCACTTCTGCAAACTGATCGATACGATTCTGGTCTATCGTTTCCCACTCACCCTCAAATATTTCCTGGCCCAATTTATTTTTGAGTTCTTTGTAGACTTTTTCGGTCACCTTATTTGTGATGACTTCTTCTGATGGGCTGGTTATTTTTTTATCAAACGGGTTAAGGTTGGATATCCAGGGATTGTTTAGTGTGTTTGTTATTTTATCATTGATGGTAATAGACCAGTCGCGAAACCTGGGCTCTAATTTGGCCTTAAACTCTGCCGCATTCTCTTGAAGATTTTCGGTCTTTTCTCGGATAAATTCGTAAACGTTCATGTCGCTAAATGTCAGTCACTCATGGTCATAGTTTTCTGGTCCAACACATCGGTCCACACCATTTGGGAGACATCAGGTATATCAAAATGTTTTTCATGACCCCAATTATGTTCCAAAATATTTTGCCAACCCACGTGGACCTTTGTCCATAAAATGGGGCCGTTATAAATGGGGTTATTTATGTTCCTGTATAGATAGTGGTTCGCACCCTCCTTTTGATAGATATCCCTGTCCATGGAGTTGCGCAGCTTCCTGAACAAGCGAACATCACCGAACTCCTTTGTCGCCAGCAGTCCCGTCAGCGTGGCCAGGGGTGATGGTCCCGCTTCCCTGTCCTCCTTCACATAGGCATAGGGACCTAACTCACGGGTAAAATAGTTTTTCCAAATACTATAGAGACCTTCATTGTGTTCCGGTTCATACGGCCTCAGGAATGTCATTGTCCAAGCATTTGTATAACCGGAGAGCAATGGATTGCAAAACTCATGCTTCGTACTATACATTTTCAAATATAATCCGTACTTCTCATCGGTCATCCTGCTATTAATAAAATCGATGGTCCATCTGGCCTCCACATCACCATAGGTGGTGCCATATAGTTTATCGTAGACCAAAAGGCTCAACAGGGAAATGGAATTGCACTGGGCAAAATACCGTCCCGGTTCGCAGTCGGCCCCCTCATGTTTTCCCTCAACATGGTGGCGGCGCATCTCACCAATGATCCTGTTTGTGAGCCAGGTATATTCCCGGCTGAATTCCTCATCACCTGTCATAAGTTGGTAGAGTCCGTACATAAGGTTCAGGTGTCCCTTGTACATCACATTGCCATCAGATATGGGGTCATCACCCATGCCATATTCGATCCAGTCTCCCCAAACCTTTACGGACGTCATTTTCTTGATCATGAGATACATACCATGCTTGGCCCTGTCTGCATGTTGTTCGCTGATCATGGCAATGGACGGCATGGCATAGGATGAAAAAGCAATACCGTACCTCCACCGAAGCTGTTCAGATATATCCCAACCAAAAAATTCATCTCCGGTGATGTTCATGATCTCATAGGTGTTATAGACATAATTGAATTGTCCGATCTCATCTTGCTGCAGTTTCCGCTGGCCAGGGGGTTTGAAATAGTTTTCTGCCTTTGGCAGTCCAAACGGATAGAGACAATAGATAGAAACACACAGAACAGCGCCTACAAATGTAAAAGCTATTTTTACCATATTATTAGTTGAAAATATTTTACACACAGAACAGCAGGAATCTCATGATATCATCATAGTCTTTTGCGTTATATCTGACTTTTTTTGGGCTAACCGACTCTGCACCCGGATAGTATGATGATCGATAAGCATCGCACTGCTTTACATAGCGGATAGATAGCTCAAACTCACTTGGAAGTGGCCATGCGCTGTTTTTGTCAATGGATTTAAGGGAATCACAAACGGTTTTACGGATAGAGCGTATGGCCCTTTCCGGATGAATGCTCACGGTCGAGTCGCCAACACCCTCCATGGTAACAAAGGCGGACGTGCCGGGACTTATCTCGCTCACCTCCGTACACAGTTCCCTGTCCCCGGACACAAAGGCCATTGGAACTCCGTGCTTTGCCCCTACATAGCCATGAAGAAGAAATTCCGATGCCTCCCTTCCGTTGATGATAATTCGTTCGATCTTTCCAGAAGACATGGTGTGTGAGAGAGGATTTCCTCCAGAGCCTGCCCGAGAGTGATATCCCACCATCATGAGAGCGTCAAAGGTATCGTCCAGCTCCTGCACCATGGAATAGGGGTGGCCACTCCATCCTCTGATGAGCTCTGCCTCTTGCGGTAGGTCTGCAGGAAGAATATTACGACCAGTATAGTGGGCATCCTTTACCAGTATTTTTTGTGCACCTGCATCTAGAGCTCCACGACATGCAGAGACCACCTCATCGGTCATTCGCTTTTGAAATTGGCCATAATCGGGTTTTTTCGGGTCAACCTCATTCCAGTGCGTCACACCTGTTATTCCCTCCATATCAGCGCTTATATAAACTTTCATAGCGTTTCTAAATCCCTATGTTGAAGCCATATTTGCAAATACTACATTCATATTTAATGATTTTTCACGAAATAGATCAATTGTTTACCGATATCTGTATTATCATAGACCCCGGAAAATGCCTCGGCACCGGGACCGCTGGCAAATACAGGAATCATATTTGCTGTGTGGTGGCCCGTAGTAAACTGAATATCAAGGGCACCCTCACCTGTATCCTCGACCGACATCCCTCCCGTTTCATGGTCAGCTGTAAATAGAACCAAAGTATTTGGGTGCTCCTTTTGATAGTCTAAGCAAAATCGTAAAACTGAGTTTAATGAGGCTAATTCACCAGACATATATTCGCTGTTGTTAGCGTGTCCAGCAAAATCCACCTGGGATTCCTCCACCATCAAAAAGAATCCCTTTGAATTCTTTTCCAAAAGCTTCACCGCAAGACGTGTCATGTCCAGCGTCTTCACCTCCCTGTCTTCTACTGCGGATCGGAAGTGGCTATCTGCAAAAAGTCCTAGCAATGGTTTTTCTGTATCTAAAGACTTATCAAACTCATTGATCACCAGTCCGCCCTTCCTTAAAAAAACCTCCAGCGGCTCTCCAGAAAAATGTTCTTTTCCACCTCCCAGCATCACATCCACATCACTGTGGGCCATTTGCAGAGCTATCTCTTCATATTTACTTCGCTTGTCAATGTGCGCCACAAAGCTTGCAGGTGTGGCATGCGCAATAGATGATGTGGCAACCAACCCTGTGGACATGCCGATCTCTTCAGCCCACTCCAATACGGTTTTTACCGGTTTGTCATTTTCATCCACACCAATGCCGCCTCTGTGTGTCTTTACACCTGTAGCCATAGACGATGCTGTGTTGGCGGAGTCAGGTACTTTTCTCTTTCCTGATGGATGTACGGTCATGAGGCCGGTGTGCGTAAAATCTGCAGGAGCAAAGTCTGAAATATCATAATACATAAGTGTAAACTGCCCAATACCCAACCCATCGGCAATGACAAAGATTATAGATCTTGGAATTTCTTTTGTGGGTACAGATATCTCCCGTGGTCGATGTTTGCCAGAGCTCGGTTCAATGAGATTTTCTGTTCCGGGTATTCCTAAATAGCTTCGCAGGAAAAACACTTCAGGAGAACTTGCGCAGGAGAAAAAGAATAGACAGCCTATTGTATATATGGAGATCATCCACGCTGGTCTTGGTTTGGGGATATTCATCGAGCTCCTTTCAGTCATATGGGTGTATGAAAAACTATTGTTTTAGTAAGTGTTCGGTCATGAACTGTTTGCTAAACTCAAATGCTTTTTCTCTGCTCACCGGATTTCCACCGAATGTGGGGCCCCGTTCTGCACAAAATGCTAATCCGATCTTTTGCAATAAGGGCGATGTCATTGGAATATTCAAAAAATTCATTACTACAGCTCCATCTTTCCTCATCTTCAATCTACAATCGGTAAAGCTATAGGCATTTTCGTCAACTATGGGAGCTGTCAAACGGTCAAAAGAGTGGTGAGAATTCTCATAGACAGTGAGCCCTATATTGGTGCCCAATATTTGCATTTTGTTAACAAGCTCAACGCAGGGCTGCGCAGGAGTCCAATCATCCAACTCCCCTATGAGTATAAAGAATGGGGCCTCGGTAAAACCAAGGAATTCGGGTTCAATAAAACAGGGCGGGTAAAAGGCCAGATGTGCTGCAAATGATAGCTCCGGTTCTATAACATTCTTTAGGGGCAACCAGCCAGAGAAAACGGTTGTACCACCGCCCAAGCTCCATCCCGTTATAGCAATTCTGTTTTTATCTATTTTAGGATGTTCACTGAGAACTGCAAGCGCACGGTAGGCATCTAAAATCATCATCGCCATTGTGACCTCCACCTGTGTTCCAACAGTAGACATCACACCGCGGGCTTTGAAACTATTCAACTCAAATGTAGCAATTCCTATATCCCTGTACATATTTAAATATTCGTAATGGTGTGCACCCCAGCCCAGGCTTCCCGCCACACCTACGACAAGGGGAAATTTTCCCACATTACTGTTTTCAGGCAACGTCAAATATCCAAAGACTTCCTGCTCATCCTGTTCATCAAGTGCACTCATCACATCATTAAATCCAAAGGGATTGGCTGACTGAAATGTAATTTTTTCTCTGGATGATTCACCTGATATCGGTTGCAATACCATAGATATAATTAGAATATATAGTGCTCTATTTAACATTTTTTTCCTGACTGACTGAATTTTAAGAGGAATATATTTTTTTGAAAATGATTATACAAATTATTAAAGTATGTTTGCCTCTTCAATCTACCACAATTTTTATTTTAAAAAAAATTATGGATTTATTATTATCTAAAGATAGGGATATTTCTTCCTTTGTCGGAACCAAACATTCCTATTTAAAAGGAAAATAATATGAGTTTAACCTCACAACGAATATTATATTAACTAAATAATATATGAATTTATCGGATAGATATAAATGAATAGATTAAATATATCGTCTTTGGCATTACAATTGACATTTACATATTAGAAAAATTAAAGTTTGAATAAAATTTTTTAACATGAATTATCATTCAATACATTTAAATATGATCTTGTCTTATCACCGATACATAAAATTAGGATAAAATATGATTGATACTATATTCCTTTTTCAGGACAAATTGACCGCAACTATCTTCTTTGTAGTTGTTGCAATTATAAACAAGACTGTCTATGATAGTAAAAACAATAAATATATAAAGTCCAAAACGAAACCTCTGCCATCATTTCGTAGTTTCCGCTCTCTACATAAAATCATAAGAATTTCAACATTGATCATATTCATAGGGTCTATATGGATAGACAATAACATTTGGATAAAACTTTTTTCTGGGACAACGTTTCTTTATTGTGGCATTGCTATCACGTCATTAGCAATGATATTATTTTTTATTGCTGGAATTAATTTAGGAGATCATTATACTCCCTGCTATGACTCATACATTCCAGAAGATATAATTCAAAATGGTGTTTATAAATTAATTAGGCATCCCATATACACCTCTAACTTATTGCTCATTATTGGGGTATTTATTGCCTGCGGTTCTGCTTTAATCCTTATTAATTTTTTTATTCTTTTCATTTACTATTTAATGGCAGCGCTCTCTGAGGAAAAAGCCTTGTTAAACCATTTTCCACAATATAAAAAATATAAGAAACAGACCGGTATGTTTTTACCAATTCGTTGGCAGCTGAAAAGTAAGTAAAAATGACTTCAAATATTATCCCACTAAAATATACTCCCCATTTTCCATACAAAGAAAAAGAGACCGTATTAAATAGAAATTGTGGTCAACCTAAAAGAATCGTAAATGAATTGACGCAACAAAATTTGTCCTTCAATATACTACCCGATAAAAATATCAATGAATGTCTATTCATAAAAAAATATCGAATATGGGATGATGCAATTGAAGCTGTATTTGATAGGAGTTATACCACAGACATGATTGCCAGCCCGGACCACCTCACATTTATATCTGCACTTATAAACTTACAAAAAATGGTTTATATTTATATGCACCACCATCTAAATATCAAATATGATCCTCATGGGGAAGAGACTTTAAAAGTATGGCCCACAGAGTTGAATATCTCTCTTCCTAAATTATTAACTGATGTTACAGATATCACTCACAGGCTTAACGTTAAATCTATCCGGAAACTGAACCATAATAAATTTTACATTGATGCCAATACATTCATTGAGGATTTGTTGGTAATAAAGGGAAAAGCCCTGATAATAAAATTGTAATAGCAAACTAATATTAAAAGTTTTCCTCATTAATATTAGTTGATGTTTTTTCTGTACTTGCTTCCTAAATTTATCACTCGATTTAGGAACGGTTAAATGCAATCAAGGCAGATTAAACTTTCATATCTTACCAGACAATTTACCCACTTATTTACGAGCCCTGTTTTTGACGACAGGGTAAAGCATCTTTATCATAACTGGGTCAATTATAATACACCCTATTACACCAAGTATTACCTTCTTCTCGCTATACTAATATATGTCTTATTGATTCCATTGGATTTTCTATGGTTTGAAAATGGAATCATTTACACAAGACATAGGGTCATATTTATATCAGCCTTATTGTTAATTGTATTTTTCTTTTCTATTAATAGAAAACAATCTGATGATTTAATGAGTAACAACAATTATTCCTTAAAGATCTGGTTGATGACACCTTCTCTTTTAATGAATTTACAGTATCTATATTTTCTATCTATTGTTGAAAACTCAGAACACATTGTCGTCCTTTTAGCATCTTTCTTTCTCGTACTGATCTCAACTCTGTTCATGTACCGTTTTAAGAAAGAACAAATTATAATAAATATATTTTCCAGTGTTGTTTTACTCATCTTACCATTTTATCATCAAGACCTTGGTCATGACTGCAACCGACTGATTTTTTTCCATGGTATCAGTGCCATCACAGCGCTCTATTATCGAAATCAGTTCATAGGAAATTTATTTAAGCGGTATGAACATTTATGTTCACTTGTGCCAAGAAGAATTGCACGAATTATGTCTATAACCGATGGCAAGGTAGATATAAACAATATTTTTCAAACTCAGGAAACATATACAGTATGTTTATGTGCAGATTGGAGAAATTATCAATCACTTACACAAGAATTAAGCTATGAAAAATTATCACAGCTAACAGAAAACTTTTATGATATTATTTTTGATAAACTTGATAACGTTATACCTGATGGCGATTTTTTCGTCGATTGGAACGCTGATGAATTATTTGTTATTTTTTATAGCACCGATAAATCTAACAATGCAATCAGAGAAAAATCCCTGAATTTTGCTCATTCCCTTTCCACTGACATATACATGGAAATTTCATCAGTATTTGATATAGATTTGAAGTTTGATATAGGGTTATCATGCGGAACAGGTTTATTGGGCCTACAGGGACCAAAAAATTTAAAAAAAACTACGCTCACCGGAGAAACAGCGGGAATAGCAAAAAGACTTGAAACTCAGGCTAAAAGTATAAGAAATAAAAATGCAGATATACCATCTTTTCCACAAATAATCATGGATTCTAAGTTAAATATAACAGCTACCCAATTACAGATATTTAAGAAACAAAAATTCCTAAAGCTACAAGGAACTGAGAAAAATATTGTAGGTGAAAATTATTATCTTTGGCAATTTGATGGTAGTTAATTAGGTATGTGATACAGAGCACAAACAGTGATTTCTGTATTTGTTTTGATTTTCTCCAGTGTTAAATTTTCGGACTAGAAATTCCATTATAAACCCTAAATCAAAAATACTATGAAACATTTATATTATTTATCCTTCGTCATAATCACATCACAAGTTTTTGCAATCGAGTATGGGAATATTTCTGTTGGTCCTGATATGCTCAGCTCAAAGGTAGTTGTCGGAAGAGTTGACTCTACCCAGACAATAACTATCTCCAATACCTCGGGACGTAGTCTTTTTTGGAGTATTCCAATCACCGACCCTATCCTTTCTGCTGCACAATTTCATAATCTAGCTCTGTCAGCAGGACAGACAGTTGCAGGGTGGGGGATTACTACTGGATGGAAAAACTATGGGCAATCAAAAATACCAGAAGGTCTATCCAATGTAGTAGATATTGCGGCAGGAGACTATCACAGCCTTGCTCTGTTGGAAGATGGAACAGTTCGTGCCTGGGGAGACAATATGTATGGACAAACACAAATTCCTTCTCGAGTAAAAAATATAGTTTCTATCTCTGCCGGAGAATACCACAGCCTCGCCCTTCATGATAATGGAAGGGTGTCCGCCTGGGGCTCCAATAAATTTGGTCAAACTAATGTTCCCTCAGAATTAGAATCGGTCACTGCAATTTCTGCGGGTTACTATCATAGTATTGTTTTGCACAGAGATGGATCGGTCACTGGATGGGGATCCAATGACTATGGTCAGTTAAATTTTCCGGAAGGACTGGATTCGGTTATTTCCATTTCTGCTGGAGTTGCCCACAGTCTTGCTCTTCACAGTGACGGTACGGTAAGCGCATGGGGCAGCAACGGATACGGACAATCCAACGTTCCCGTGGACCTTGATTCCTCCGTGGTAGCTGTTTCTTCTGGAGGAGACCACAGCCTCGCACTTTTGGCAGATGGTACTGTGCGTGCGTGGGGTGTGTCCACAGGTTGGGCATTTTTTGGTCAAACACAAATTCCCAGTGGTCTGTCAGATGTTATTGCTGTGCATTCAGGAAAGACCCACAGCCTTGCACTGCACCGTGACTATTCAGTAACCGCATGGGGAAAAAATGATGAAGGACAGGCCTCAATTCCTGATAAATTATTCCTTGGAATCCCACGTCCGGAAGATATAGATATACCTCAAATACCGAGCTGGTGTAGGGTCACCCAATCTATGGGAATCATAGAACCCTCAGAATCTGTTAATATTCCGGTAATATTTAATGGTGGAAATAAAAATATTGATATTTATACTGGTGAGGTAACCATCCTCACAAATGATAGATCTAACCCAGTCCTGACCATACCTCTTATGATGGAGGTATATGAGATACCCTTCAACTCTACACCTGTGTTATCGGAGATTGGACCCCAGGTCACTGATGAAGAAGTTTCCGTTATGATTTTCCTTGAGGCCTATGATGCTGAAAGTGATTTTGTAGATTTTCTTGCTCACAGTCTGAGCGACCATGTGGACCTAAGTATTATCTCTGATACACTTATTCTCTACCCCGCCGATGATTTTTTTGGTGAAGCAAAAATAACAGTGATAGCTGGAGATGATGAGTTGATCGACTCAGAAACCATAACCTTGACCGTCAATCCTGTTAACGACCCTCCAAAATGCGAAACTCTTACTATCTCGCCTGACAAACCTAGAGAAACTAACGATCTCCAATTAACTTATCAATTTGTTGACCCGGACAATGATCCTGAAGGGCCAACCCTTGTAAAGTGGTACAAAAATGAAGAAATCCAACCGGACCTTGAAGGGTACCGCACTATTCCAGGGAATTTAACCGATTGCAATGATTCATGGGTATCGCTTGTTACTGTTCATGATGGTACTGTCGCCGGTGGATTATCTGTATCCAATTTAGTAAAGATTGACTGCACTCCACCTACCGTATCTGACATACCACTAGCTGCTACCGTTGTTCCAACTGATGTCGGTCCTCCCTCAATATTTGACAATACTTTCCTTTCAGGTTTAACATTAACTGTTAATCTTTTTAGTAACAATAACTTAGCATACGGCCATAGCCTGAACAACAAGGATGCGGTAAGCATGAGCGCTGGACTTGGTGCGGACTACAGAATATCTGACACCTGGGTTGCTGGCGGAGTGTTCAAAAAATATGGAAATCTTAATTACGGTGTTCCAATGTCCACAGGTGACACAACATCTGTTGCCAACGGTGAAACTGCTACACTGTTTGAGCTCTATATTAACAAGGAACAGCCCTTCCAGTATACACGTGTATTTGTTGGTCCAAGGTTATCGATGGTACAGTGGTCCTCCAATGAAAAAGATATAAACACAAATACTACTGACGATGTATCAAAATTTGTTTTTTATAGTGGTGTTGATTTTGGTCTTATTGTTAAAATTATGTCCGGTCTATCTCTCAGAACAAACTTATATTTAGGGAATGTATACAACGGTCACGATCATATAAAACCTGGCAGCAGTTCTCTTAATACATTTTGTGGTAATATTACAGCAAGACTCCAATATGATATCTCACCGAAGCTGTCCGTATCAGGTGGCTTTTATAATGAAGGTGCTCCCTCCTTTAAAGGTGTTAATCTAAACACTTCTTATTCATTTTCTTCTCGCAATGAGCTATTTACTATGCCATCTGCACCAGCCCCTGTGATCTTACCATCATTACCGGAGCCTGTCTCCCCTGAAACTATAGAAGATAATTCAATCCCTCTCGCAAAAATCTCTACTGATGCTGAATCTGACACTGATAGTGAGAGTGTCAATGTAGACCTTCCCGCTTCAGGCACATCTTTTCCGATATCGATCCCGGTTGAGGAAACTGTATCTGTAGATGAAGAAGAACCACAGCCTGTTATACCAGATGAGCCATTTCTAACCCCTGGTGAGAGACCGGATTTTGATACTGAGGATGATGAACTTGTTGAACTGGATTTCATACCTGGTGACGAGGTAATCTCTGTCCTATCTGAGGAGTTTGACATAATACTCCTTAATAGTGACCTATTTGAGATGACTAAGGAAGATATTGAAACTGTCGAGGATATCGTTGAAACTAATGAAGGAAAATATCTTGTTTTCTCCAAAGAATCCAGATTGGCAGAAGATTTCAGGAAAAAATTCGCCGACGCAGTTAAAAATGGCGAACCGCACTTTTATTGGAAAAACAAAAGGTTTTCTACTGATATAAAATAAAAAGTCCTTCCCCGTTATAATACGGGAAAGGACCAACCCATTCATCACCAAAAAAAGAGTGATTCCTACATATTTTGAGCTATGTGGACCTGTTTATAAATATTCTCTTACCAAGTATATCCCAGGAAATGGAGATTTTTATTTTTTCTTAATGATATAGCTACCACAGTAGCAGACTATACCACACAAATTTCTTTAAGAATTCAATGGAAAGGAGACCTCCACAATTTCCTTTCCATCATTTTTTATTACCCACACACTAACTTTTCAAGTAAAAATGTTAACTTAGTGCCTATTATCGGATTTTATCGGATTTTCTTTAAAATATATGTATAGTAGGCTTTAATGGGTAATTCTATACATAACACCCTTTCCTGTAAGATATTTACATTTTGTTGTTATATTTATATTGTTTATCTACTTCAACAACACCATCTTCTTCGTCTATATAAACTCATCAGCCTGTATCTTACCCTCGTCAACAAGAACGGTGTCACCAGGCTCAGCAGCATCAATACCTTCCTGGATGGTCTCCCGATCATGGGGGACACGGTGGACAGCTGAAAAAAGTGACGACAAAAGGATGGAAAGTAGCAATATAACTCTCATTTTAGATCTCCAAAGATATTGAAAGGATTATTTTATCTAATTTTGTTGTATCAATTATACAGCCTCTAATTAAAAATATCAAAATTTAATTAATATTATTAAAATAATATTACTATAGTGTGATATTCGTCACAGTGTAATATAAAATAGAAACCCCGGACAACAGCCGGGGTTTCTATAACAAATAATTATATAATATTCTATTTTAACAGCACCATCTTTCTGGTCTGAACAAAGTCCCCTGCTTCTATCTGGTAAAGGTATACTCCTGCACTCACAGGTTTACCAAAGCTGTTTTTAGCATCCCACTTGATTGACTTGAACCCTGCCTGTTGAGATGTGTTCACCAGTTTTGTGACCTCTCTCCCAAGCATGTCATAAATACTGATTGAGACAAAGGCATCTGTAGGAAGGTCATACCTTAAAGTCGTAATAGGATTGAATGGATTGGGGAAGTTCTGGTGTAGGGTAAATGTTAATGGGATAATGATTTCCTTGTTTAGAACAAACCTTTCCTCAGATGGAACAGTGATCTCCCCTGTACCTTTCAAAGTATAATCATTTCCGCTCTCTGATGTAAGCACCCAGCTATGGCGACTGCCTGCATCTACTTTGATGTCATACTCTATTGTAATCATCTCTGTTTGAGCTATAACCACAATCTCTCCTGATTCCGATACAACCTTACTATTGTTGGAGAAACGAACGTCAAAGGTCATCTGTGGGAACACAGGTGGAAGGCTGTAGCTCAATATCTCCTCCTCAGGAATCACAACACCAAAGTATAGCTCTGATGAATTTAATCCACTGGAAAATGTGATAGAATTTGAACTTTCAAGCTTCTTCATAATAGAAACCAATTTTGCAGAACCGTTACTATGTATATCACTATACTCAATTGTTTCTGTAATAAAATCAACATATCCAACCAACGGAATATCTCCCTTCACATCCGAATACTCAACACCATCAGGAAGATGTGTCGTTGTTAGAGAGTTTACATGGTTTCGTGCACCCACTGTAAAGTTAACGCTCTCGATGCCACCAAAGTTACCACCGTTTGCGATAGTCTCTCCATCAAGCATCAACTCATAGGAACCATTTCCGAAACCGCAGCAGATACCATCACCATATTGATCATAAATAGTCCACACATAATCACCGGGCATCAGGGTAGCTGAAAATTCCACCAATCCTCCAGCCTCTGAATATGGTCCACCGTTTGCGACCACGCCTTCGGGTCCACTGAGGTCCCAGGTAGTTTCACTTGGATAGTTATCCAAAACAATTGTCATCATAAATTCAGAAGGATCGGATCCAAGTGTTATCTCACCGTCCTCTGTGCCTCTAACCCAGTAGCCCCTCCCCGGTTCAATAGACTCAGGATTGAAATAATTTGCGTCCAATCCATAGACTGTTCCTGGATAGACTATATCGTTTTCATACAAATCTTCCACTGAGAGATTGCTGCCTGTGCCTGAAAAGAGGTTCCACCCTTCGGTAATAGCTATATTAACTCCTTGAATCGGTGTGCCGGCAAATGCTACTGTATCATCCGATGTCATCCTCAAGAGATACCCATTCCCTTCCACTAGTTCAACCTGATTCTCGTATCCTGTACCAAACGAGTAAAGGGTACCTTCCTGGGCATTCGGGAAAAGAGTTTGATAATTTGGATCTTCAACTTCCACAGCAAGGCCCACAATGTTCCATCCATTATTATATGTTACCACCGGAGGACCAAATTGACAGCTTCCGTCATTCATGTTGGCCTCAGGATCAAAATTTTCAGCTTCAGGGTCTGTACAACCAAGAATACCTCCCAGCTCAAAAGCTCCCATGTCAGGAGCGGATCCTACGTAATCAATATCATCTGTACCATCATCATTAATGTCAGCAGTCCCCTCATCTATGCAGGGAGAAGTTTCTTGGAGAGTAAAGTCTCCACTGCCAGGGTCTGTAAAGAGGGGATCTGTATTCATATTTGTCCAGCCTCCCCATCCACCTTGTATATCGCTGTAAGTGATATTGGCAGTACCTCCATATGAACTCACTGACGAAGGAGTATTGTTGTCCCAGACAATTGAATTGACTACCTGTGCATGACCTCCGCATGTAACACGTATCGCACCGCCATTAGAAGATGAATTTCCAGTAATTGTACTATTTGTTATGTATGCAGGTATATATGAACCATCATCAAAACAATCTGATATGAATATCCCTGGATTCCACTCGCCAGAATTACCAGTAATAGTGACACGAGTCAACCATAAACTCGAAATACCCATTGACCATATTCCAGCGGTTGAGTTTGGTGCTGAATTATCACTAATGAGGCAATCTGTAAAAGAAGGTTCACCTACACCCATAGCCCACATCACGCCGCCACCCATATCAGCGCCCAGTGCAGTATTTCCAGTAATGGTACAGTTCCTTATATTGGGACTTGAATCAAATGACCAGAGAGCTCCTCCATTACCATCTGATGTATTATCACTCATGGTAACATTTATAAGTGTCGGCTCTGATTCTAACATACCTAATGCCGAACCATCCGTACCATGATTTCCACTAATGATGGAGTTTGTCATGATCCAGTCTGAATTATTGGTCCATATTCCAGCACCTTTACAGCAACCTAAATTATCTGTTATAGTCATGTTATCCAGTGTGCCACCGGTAACCGGCATCATGATTCCTCCGCCTTGCGCGGTACCAGTCAAATTATTATTTTGAGTAATGGTCACACTTGTCATCGAAATTTGAGAACCATATGTGAAGACTCCTCCACCAAACGCGCTACATGCGTTATCCCTTATGGTAACATTATTTATAACAGAACCACTCGACCGAAATATTGATAATCCACCACCATTATGTGACCAATTTCCTTCAATGATAACATCTTCAATTACCGCTCCTGTATGTTTAAAATTGGTACCACCTTCTGTATCAAGGTTGAACATATCATTAGCGGTGATCAAGAGTCCTCCACCTCCTGTACACCCAATACTTTCTGTAGAGCCACCGGTTAAGGTCAAATTTGCTACTCTTACATTTTCGACTTCTTTTATGATCATGACCGCTGCTTCATTTTCATCATCTGCTTCAGCATCTAATATTGTGGTCTCCGTTCCTTCTCCTATTATCTCAACATTATCTGGAAGGATAATTGGAAATTTCTCTCCATTTATTGATGGCGAGTAAATACCTGACGCAAGGTTAATAGTGGTAGCTATTTCACCATCTCTTACAAGAGTTAGAGCATGACCAATTGTTTTTAAAGGTTCTGAGACCGTTCCATCATTATTATCATTACCAGTACTGGATACATAAAATGAACTTGATTCTATGCAATCACCGGATATCTCATTTTGAATGTAATCGGCTTCATCTTCTATTGATCTAAGTACATAATCATTTACACTGTTGGTTTCACAGTCTATATCTTCAAAAATACTATTGCTAACATCTATGGATCCTTCATAGCCATGAGAATAAAAATTCGCACCATCACCGCTGGCATTATTTTCAAAATAATTGTTCCGAATATTTAACGTATCGGGTATTTCGTCACGATCAAAATCATTGTCATGCGCATCAGTCAGAATCTCTTCCGATTCATTAAAAGTGGATGCGTCAATTGAAGATCTACTATCCTGAATCTCTTGGAGATTCATTCCATTGTTGTATGCATCCAGAGCTGCAGGAGTATCGAATATATATTCTGCGATTGTTTTACTATTCCTGTTATTATTCCAGCTTGAAGAACTCCTGTCTTCATCAAACTCAACATCATCATCAGCATAGTGACCCATTGCACCTCCAATTCTGCCACCTCTTCCAGCTCTCACATTATCGTTATCATGACCATTGTTTATAAATCGATTGTACATTATAGTTGGATAGGCTTTATACATCAGAATTCCTCCACCGGATCTTTCATGATAAATTACACCACAGTTCGCTACCTGCATAGAGGTCCCATCGCCATCTTGGAATGTTAACCCTATGATCTCCGGCTGAATATCCCCGTCACGGATAATCAAACAGCTTCCCTTATTAGGATCGCTAGGCTCTTGCGCGCCACTGATTATCGTACCAGTAATGTTTACATTGTTCAGCCAATCGGAATCGAGGTCATCGTATATAGCGTGGCTTGCAAGCACTATTTCTTTTTCAAGCATTAGATTCTCATAATATGTCCCCTGTCCAACGAGAACCGTATCACCATCAATGGAAGCGTCGATTCCTTCTTGAATAGTAGGGTAGTCTTCTGGGACATGGATGGTTGCACCAAAAAGAACTGAAAAGAAGATAATAAGGTATGTTTTTTTTATCATAATTGGCCTCCAAAACCTAATAAATTTTGACGTACTATTTATCTATTATACGATATAGTTAATTAAATGTCAACAAATACTCTTTATAATTTAAAAAAAAGTAAGATGTGTGACATGAGTCACAACATCTTACTGAATACTTAACTATCCCAGGCCGCTATAATGTCCTGATTTAGTTTTCCGGACAAATATTTATTTCTATCCTTTTTGTCTTTTATATTTTTTGAACGGGACTTAAGCTCAAAATATGAATCTTCCAAATAGCCCCTGGCAGTTTTTGTATTTCCCAATGATTTATGAACTCTATATATGTTCCAGTTTAGTCTAATGATATCCACTTTCATGGGGTCTTCATTGGAAATTATCTCTTCATATTCTTTTACATAGGCCCTTGCTCCTCGAGTGTTACCATCTTCTATGGATGTTATCGCTAACCAAGAGAGAATTGTTAACCTATTTACCGGATATTCCATATAATTACTGTTCGCGATGCTCAAATAATATGTAGCACTGTCATAATTTGCAAGATTGAAATGGGTCATGCCTATGGCAGTATATCTATCAGATATATCATATATAACATCAAAGTCTCTGGCAATCTTCAATGACTTTCTGAAACGACTTAGTGCATTGTCGTAATCGTTATTATCAAAATAAGCTTCACCTAAATTTAGTAGTGTGGCCTGCAAGCCTTTTTTATCCTTTAGTTTTTCTTTTAGCTCAATACTTTTATTAAAGTAATCAATAGAGTTTACGAAATCTCCCATATCGTAATATACTTGACCTATGTTGTTCAGTGTTTTTCCATAGTTTCTGGTATCTCCGAGTTCTTCTTTTATGACCAAACTCTCATTGTAATAATTAATTGCCTTTGAGTAGTCATAGTCCCTCCAGTACCATATCCCGATATTATTGACATATTTTGATATTTTCAGTTTATCATCAAACTCTTTGGCAGTGCTGTAGGCCTGCAACCAGTATTCCAGTGCTTCGTCAAGCCTGTTGGTTTTATAGTAAAGAATAGCAATACTGTTCATCACCTTGGCCATGCTGCTCTTATCATTCATAACCTTAAATATAGATAGAGCTTCGTCGAACTTTTTAAGCGACTCATCATATTGTCGTTGTTTTCGCAATAGAGCTCCCTGTTTTCGTAAAGATTCAGCAATATTCGTATTATCATCCAACTGCCTGCTTCTTTTAAGTGACCTTGAATAAAGGAAATCGGCATCAGCATAATTTCCATTATCATAGTGCATTATCCCCAGCCTGAGCTGTGCGGCTATTAATTTATCATCCAGGTCAACGGATTCTTTCATCATTTTGATCGCTTCTAAATCTTGATCAATATTATCGCTTCTTGCATATAGATCTATAGCCTTCAGATATAGTTCATAGGACATAGGATCATATTCAATTTTCCTCAATTCAGCGGCCAATGGAATATCCAGCCCCATAATAATATTTTCAACCAATACACCAACAATAGATTGCAAACTATTTTCTTCAATGACCCATTGATTCGCGAATTTGTCAGTACTGGTTTTTGCTTCTACAAGCTTACATCCCAAATTAAATCCATCACCTGTCCTCTGGAGACTGCTCTCAAAGACATATTGAACGCCCAAACTTTTAGCAATATCTCCTAACTCCATATCCGTATTCTTTAATTTTCGGACTGCTGAGATATCAGATACTAGTAAATTCGCTGGCAAGGCTTTTGATAGATTGAAAATGATATCTTCTGTGATCGTCTCTAAGTATTGATCTTTCTCACTTCCAATTATCTCCATGTACATCACTGCCACGGATACGACCTTTGCTTTTTCAGGCATGAGCAAGTATCCTACAATGCCAATGACCAAAAGGGCTGGAACAGCAATCATCCAGAGTGGAGTTTTCCTTTCCAGCTTAGCAGAAACTTTAGATAAATTTGTCTCTTGAAGACCGTGTGAAGTAATACAATAAACTTCAACGGTTTGCCCAACACCTTTTAATTTTGGTTTTCCAAGAAATTTTGTCTCAAATTTTTCTTCTCTTACAAGGGCATCATTGACCTTATTGGAGATCGCAATCCCACCTGCTGCAGAAAATGGTTCAATTCGTGCAGTGATATTAACGTCATCGCCAATGACATCATTTTCAGTTATTAATATTTCGCCCTGGTGGATCCCAATCCGGAGATTTAGGTGTTCTATGGGTTTTAATATTTTCTGGATCTCAATGCAACATTCTACCGCGTCGGTTACTGTATCAAAGATGAGCAGCAAGCCATCTCCTATCTCTTTAACCCATTTTCCCTTCTTGGATTCGACCAGCGGTTTGAGCAGTTCACGCTGTTTGACTAAAAGCGCAGCTGCTTTGGTTTGATCTTCAGCTGTGAGTTTTGTAAATCCTACAATATCTGTAAATACAATCGCAGCGAGTCTTCTCTCAGGTTTAGTGTTCTGTTGCATCCGTCAATTTAAGCTTATAAAAAATAAATATCTTATTAAGATATAAAAACAAAATTAAAATGATTTACAATCTTAATAGAGAAAACTAAAGCGATCTGAAAAGAGTAATTTATATAGAGCACTATTATTAGTCCGTCAATGTCTATCACTAGAATCTTATAGAGATAGAAAACAACAGTTTAGTGCATACCAGCCATGAGTCCATCTACTACACTCGGATCTGCCAGTGTGGATATATCTCCCAGATTTTCTGTGTCTCCCTCAGCGATCTTCCTGAGAATCCGTCGCATAATTTTACCTGATCTGGTTTTTGGTAGCGCAGGTGTGAAGTGAATTTTATCTGGCGATGCATGGGGACCAATAAGCTCTCTCACTTTCAGCTTAATCTCGGATAAAATATTTTCATTACCTTCAACTCCTGCCATGAGAGTTACATAGGCATAAACACCCTGTCCCTTAATATCATGGGGATATCCTACCACAGCGGCCTCAGCAACAGAAGGATGGGCACCAATTGCACCCTCTATCTCTGCCGTTCCCAGTCTGTGTCCAGATACATTGAGAACATCATCCACCCGTCCCGTGATCCAGTAGTATCCGTCTTCATCGCGACGCGCACCATCACCGGTGAAATAATAGCCTTTAAACATGGAAAAATATGTATCATAAAACCTCTGATGATCTCCATAAATAGTTCGCATTTGTCCCGGCCAGGATGTGCTAATAGCCAACAATCCTTCTGCAGGATTACCACTCACTTCATTACCATCAGGGTCAAGAATAACCGGCGTAATTCCAAAAAATGGAAAGGTGGCTGACCCTGGTTTCAATTCCGTTACAGACGGGAGAGGACTAATAAGAATTCCACCGGTCTCTGTTTGCCACCATGTATCCACGATCGGACATCGATTTTCACCAACAACATTATAGTACCACATCCACTCGGGTTCTTTGATAGGTTCACCAACCGTTCCCAGTATTTTTATTGACGATCTATCACGATTTACAACAAATTCATTTCCCTCTCTCATCAGTGCCCTTAGCGCAGTGGGTGCGGTATAGAATATGTTTACTCTATGCTTTTCCACTACATCCCAAAATCGACCAAAGTCTGGATAATTGGGTACGCCCTCAAACATAAGAGTTGTAGCGCGATTTGCAAGAGGCCCATAGATTATATAGGAATGTCCTGTGATCCATCCAATATCAGCCGTGCACCAGTAAATATCTCCTTGCTGATAATCAAAGATAAGCTCATGAGTAAAAGAGCTATACACCAAATATCCACCAGTGGTATGGAGAACACCTTTTGGTTTACCTGTTGATCCGGATGTATAGAGAATAAAAAGAGGGTCTTCAGCATCCATCTCTACGGGCTGGCATTTATCATCCGCAGTTTCCATCCATTCATCCCACCAAAAATCCCTTCCTCTTAACATAGAAACATCTTCCCCTGTACGTCGTACAACAAATACCGTTTCAATGGATGGCGTACTTTCTAATGCTCTATCTGCATTTGATTTCATGGGAATATTATTTTTAGTACCCCGAACACCCGTATCCTGTGTGATAAGAACCTTACAGGAAGAGTCATTAATTCGGTCTCTTAAAGAATCGGGAGAAAATGCGCCAAAGACAATAGAGTGTACTGCCCCAATGCGAGTGCAGGCCAGCATAGCAATTGCCAGTTCCGGGACCATCTGCATATAAATGCAGACGCGGTCTCCCTTTTTTACCCCTTTTTCTTTCAGAATATTCGCAAATTTTGATACTTCAGACAGCAGCTCCGTGTAGGTAAAAGCTGTATCTATCTTTGGATCATTTCCTTCCCATATGAGTGCCGTTTGATCACCATGCCCCGCTATTATGTGACGGTCTAGGCAGTTAAAGGAAACATTCAGCTTTCCACCTTCAAACCATTTAATGTGAGCCCTTGTGAGGTCATTTTCTGCTACCTTATTCCACTTTCGATACCAGTCCAAGCGTTCGGCCTGTTCAGCCCAAAATCCTTCGGGGTCACTCACAGATCTGTGATACATTTCCTTATATGTGTTCATATCAGGAATATGTGACTTTTGACTATCTCTATAGTTTGATTTAAATGTTTTAATATCTCTCATTTTACAAAAATCTCCCTTTCAGTATTTTAATCGCAAGTGATTTCCCAAATTTCACAATTTGCTCTCCTACAGTAGCCTATTCATTTAATTTAATAGGACCATTTTCTTTGTTTGAATAAAACTATCTGTTTTAATTCGGTATAGATACACCCCTGCACTTACGGGCCTGCCATAGTGGTCTGTCGCATTCCATTGGACTGAGTTAAAACCACTCGCCTGGTCTGCGTTTACCAACTGAGTAATCTCTCTGCCAAACATATCAAACACTGTCAGCGTAACAAAGGCATCTCGTGGCAGGATATATCTTAGGGTAGTGGTTGGATTAAATGGATTAGGAAAAGCAGGCAAAAGAGAAAAAGTATTGGGGGAATTTTGAGGAGTGATCTTCCTTAAAATATAGGTTTCTGAATAATCATTCAAATCTAATAATTGAGTACCTGAACATGATGTCACATGTCCATTTCTATCAATGAGTTCCCAAGTTTCACCACCTTTTGTTTCACACTCAAATTGAAGGAATTCTTTATCGCTCATAATTTCAATCACACATATATTTTGTGAACATAGTTTGGTGTCATCGGAAAAACGAATGTCAGTTGTTTGCACCGGCGGTTTAGGTGGTAAACTGTAATGAATTTTCTCATTGCTTGGAATATCAACACCAAAGAATAAGTTCATCCCCTTGATCTTAAAGGAATTAACTCTATCAGTTAAATCATAGTCCTTTGTATTTCTTCTTTGGGAATTTTCTAAGTTAAGTAAAATTGCACCATCTTGGAAGGCTCTCAACCAATAACCATGCCCCGTATAAAGTGTATCTGTAATAAAATACCCCTCCGAAAATCCATAAAGGGTATTTTCAACAATAATATTACCAGGGTCTGAAGCTGAATAAATAGAAATCTTTTCCGAGAGACCGGTTATAAGATTCCATCCTTCATATAAACTAATGGATATCTCGTTTAATATTTCACCTGTTAATGTGCTGGTTCCTGCACTATCAAAACGAAGCCAATATCCTATTCCATTATCCAGAGAGTTCTCCAATACATAGCCCTGACCATAAGAGAATAAAGTATTTTCATTAGATGTAGGAAATATAACATCAACATTAGAGTTTTCAACTATTAAAGGCAAACCAATCAAATTCCAATGTTCATTATGATCAATAGTAATTTCTCCAGACTGAGATTCTTCACAAACCAATTCGTACATAAACTCTTTGGTAAAATCAACAGTCACATCCATATATGTATCAGAATAGCCATAAGGGGTATGACCTTCTCCTTCGAAAGTGTACAATGCACTTTGATTGCCTAGGTTAATCATTGTCTGTTGTATGATATAACTTCCATAAACCTGAAGATTAATTCCAAATAGCGTGACCAGGTCGTCAGCATACGGAACAACCGTGTCCTCATCTCCGTGGATACTTACAATGGGAATATCATCCACAGCTATCCAATCATAGTGTCCAATAGCACCGCATAAATTTATCACACCATAAAACTCTGAGTTGTACCCTGAATTTCCACTAAAACCTTCCAACTCACCTTGTTCCATTACGTAATCAAAGATAAACTCCGGAACTTCACTTATATCGTTTATATATGCGGCATTCACTGATGCAATCGCTCCTGCAGATGAGCCACCAGAATATATTCTGGATGTGTCTATTCCGAAATCATCATATAGCTGATCATTCATCCTGAAATACCTTATGGATGATTTTAAATCATGGATGGCTTTAATGACAGCTTTGTATGCATTTTCTTCAGTACCATTCCAAATTAATGTTGGGGTGAGCCTATAATCAATGGAACTTGCAACATAGCCCATTTTTGCATACCGTGTACACAATTCCTGCATGACGGGTGAATTTTTTGAACCTGTCACAAATGCACCTCCAAACATAAAAATGACCAGTGGCCTATCATTGATATAATCATTTTCCGGTACATAGACATCTAGGTAAAGTGTTTGTGTATACTCTGTTCCTAAAATATCCTCGGTTACATTTTCTCCATACTCTATATCAGTAAATACGTTTATATTGGAAAAAATCTCATTGTTATAGCGTTCCCCATCACATTCTGATTGCGTAAAACCGATAGACTGCATTATTGTGATAAAAAGAAAGAATAATTTTACAATTGTATTCATTCAATGATTGAAATTATTTGTATTTTGAAAATTCAGAAAATCCACCATCAAGACTGTACACTTCTCTAAACCCTTCTCTAAGAAAATAGTTTGCTGCTTCCTGACTATTCACGCCATGATAACAATAAATCAATAAGGGAGTTTCCTTTCTGGTCTCCCGCAAAAACTGTTTGATATTGTCATTATTCAAATTTATTGAATTTTTAATATTACTCAAATTATAAGATTTACTATCCCTAATATCAGCAATGGTTAATTCAGGATAGCTCTCAATCAATGTTTTTGCTTCTTCAATTGAAATTCGTTTAAATACCCTACTGTGATCTTCCAAAATAACTAATCAGGTTAATTCATTACAAATTGCTGCAATTCCATAAGATCTATAATTTTGAGGGTTTCAATATGTGTGGATTCTAAATAAACAGGCGGTGCCATATTGTGAGATAGTGCCTCCTTCCATCTCGCAGCGCATAGACACCATTTATCACCTGGTTTTAGTCCTGGAAAATCATATGCTGGATTTGGTGTAGATAAATCATTCCCCATTCTTTTACTGAATTTTAGAAAATCTTTAGTGACCATAATACACACTGTGTGAAACCCAAAATCTTCCGCACAAGTGTCACAAAATCCATTTCTAAAAAATCCTGTTTTTGGATTGTCACAACAGGGCTCCAATTTCTTCCCAAATACATTAATAGATTTTGCAATCTTCATATGTCATATTTTCGATATGAGTATAAATTTTTCAAAAATACTATCTATCCATCAACCGTCTATACATTGCAATAATAAAGATAGTCATTATAATACCGCTGACCAGTCCTTCAAATATGGTAAGAAATTTACCTAAAGGACCAATGGGAGTAATTTCTCCAAATCCCACTGTGGTAAACGTGATGACACTGAAATAGAAAAGATCACCCAATGTAGCCAAAATACCATAGTCTTGTATATCACTAACAAAAAATCCAAGAATGCGGTCTTTATATGACACACCTTCAATACCATACAATAATGCACTGAAAAATATTACACCAAACCCTGAGCTAAGTATTCTAGTTAAACTTTCACCATAAGCTGTGGTTACATCTGCAAATTTTGACACAAGTCTGAAAAAAGAATATTTTGGATGTTGTTTCCTCTTGCAAATCATTTCTCGGATAAAGATCAGACTGGATTCATCGCCAAGCGACTGATTCTGCATGGTTAACCTAATTGAACGATATATTTCTTCCGCTTCCTTATATTTGGATTTAGATGTTGAAGAGTTCATCGATTTTTCTGCTTCCAATTCATTAATAACTTTATCTTCGTCACCCCAATTTATATTATGAAGTTTGGTATCCGTAAAGTTTGCTCCGAGTAATTGACAGTTTTTCAAGTTTGCGTTTTTTAGGTTTGCACCTTCTAAATTCGCTTTAAACAAATTCGCCCCTTCCAGGTCGGCCCCATACATACTGGCATTAGAAAGGTTTGCCCTTTTTAAATCACAATATTTAAGATCTGCATCTACCAAATTGACATTTTTCAGATCAGCAAAGTTTAATTGAAATCCGGAAAGAGATTGTCCCTCTCTGTTCAACTGTTCAATTTCATTTTTTGTGTTTTCATCTGATTTATATTCAGAATCTTGAAATTTTTCCATTTTGTTATCCATTTTTGATTATTGAAATTAATATTGAAATAAAAAATAATGAAAATTTTTTATAAGAAAGTCTCAATCCTTACACGCATGTATAATTTCTTTAAAGATCCTTTCGGTATCTTCAATTGATGGCTGACATGTTCCTGCTCTTTTATGGCCACCTCCACCGTATTGCTGGCATATTTTTCCCACATGAACGTTTGAGGTTTTAACAAAAATAGAATATCCAATTGAAATCATGTTAAACTCTCCATTCTTTCCACTTGCCAGTCGTACAGAGATGTTTCCTTTTGCCAGTCCAGCTAATGAATAAATAAGAAACCTGTTTCCGGGTGGAATTTTTTTTTCACGGATATCAGTGATAATTACATTGCGGTCAAGAATCGAGTTATCAAGATAGAATCGTTCAGCTACTATCTGCATTTCTCGATATTTAGCAATCCGTTCTACAGAGTCCTCCATATCTAAAATATCTAAAACGGAATGCTGAGTCAACCAATCAATCACACGGTTTACCCAAATAAAATTATTTATTCTGAAATCCTTATAATATCCCAGACCTGTTCTGGAATCAAGAAGAAATCCCAATAAAAAGGTTCCCTCTGGGTTCATAACTTGTTCCTGAGTCAATTGAGCACTGTCTATCAGGTCTGTCTCATATACCAAGTCCTCATATTTTTTTAACTCTGGAAAATCTGGAAGAAAATATTTATATACCAGTCCTGCTGCACTGGGAGCGACATCTGCGACGCCAGTGAATTCCTTTGGGAAATTGGGTTTATCAAGCTCGCTGGAGTGATGGTCAAACCACATATTGCAATTGGGATGATAGGGTAGGTCACAAATGATATCTTCACCTGTTATATCAATTCTTCCCTCTTGTAAATCTGTTGGATGAACAATTTTAACCTCATCACACAGCCCCACTTCTTTTAGAATCACTGCACACACAACACCATCTAAATTGCCTCTATAAATAACTCGCATCAAATTATATTATATATTACTGAGAACTAAGTATAATGATCCCACTTGTATTTGCTTTAAGCCAATAGCCTTTACCTGGCAAAAGAACATCAACTAAATCGTAACCTCCACTAAATCCATATAAGGTTCCTTCAACGATGATATTTTCCTCATCTATTATATTTATTATCTGTAAAGGCGAGGTCAATCCTGTGACCATGTTCCACCCCTCATTAAGACCAATCTCCAATTCTTGAATTGGCTCACCTATAAACACATTGGCACTGTTACCTTCAATTTTGAGCCAGTATCCCCTGCCATTTTCAAGAAATGTTTCTTCCTCATAAAATCCATTATAGCCGAAAAGAGTCCCTTCCACAGCATCTGGAAATTGAATCTGATAGTCATTATCCTCAGTATTAACGGGAAGTCCAACCATATTCCATCCTTCCGTGTACTCAATAATTAAATTTTGATTAAATAGTAATTTTAAAGCAACAGGACGATGGTCGGAAACATTTTGGTCATACTCAGACCATCCACCATCGATATACTCGTCAATTTTAATGGTCTGGATGTCAGAGCTAGTATTTTCGAGTTCATCGAACAATTCATTCGTTATAAGGATATGGTCAATGTGCGATGGCCAGGTCGGATAAGACCAGTCAAAACTTGATCCCTGAGCAATGTCCATATCAGCAAAGTGGTAGTTATCTGAATCATCTAAGATCATCTGAAATACATTGTTTTCAATATTATCAGTGAGAATGTCATTTAAATCTCCCAAAATAATCACGTTGTCATTTTGAAAATTTGTATCTACATACTCTTTTAATAAATTACTAGCTATATATCTCCGTGTTTCTTCATCACCAGAGTCGTCAATATCCAAATAGCCGTCACCGCAACATTTAAAGTGATTATTTATAATAATAATATTCTCTCCCATAAAGCTCATATCCATAACCATAGGCGACCGCGGAAATGGACTCCAATACGGTGATGTGGTATAAATCTCATATATATCATTAATTTCAATTACATCTGTTTTGTAGATATATGCCAGTCCAGCAAACCAGGCGGACTCATAATATCCTTCATACTGAGTAAGTTCATCAAGCATTTGGTCGAACATATTTGTATTATCAACTTCCTGAATCGCGAATAGATCAGCGTCAAGAGCTTGAATGATATCAGTTACGTAATCCACAGTAGTTTGCCCATTTTTTGGAAACCACTCTATATTCCAGGTTAAAATCTCAAAAGTGGAGTCAGTACCAAAATCTAGGTCTTCCAAATCCTGGCCAGACAGATTAGTCATCATGATAAAAACTGTACAATAAATCAGTTTATTAAATATTCTCATTGTTTTATTACTGCTATCATTTTGGATATTAATATGATAATCCATCTCACCTGAGGAAAAAATTTTGTCAGGTAATTAGAATAAATAATTTAATTTGAAAAAACGGAGACTATACCACTAGAACTGGCCTTAAGCCAATAGCCTTTTCCCGGCAATAATGATTCTGATTCTTGATAAATACCATCAAACCCAAACATCGTACCCTCAATAATTATATCATTATCATCAATTATATTTTCAAGTTGAACAGGTGAACTCAGACCTGATATCATATTCCAACCTTCACTTATATATATATTCAGTTGTGAAATTGATTCTCCCGTAAAAGTATTGAAATCATTTGTGCTAATCCTCAGCCAGTATCCTTTGCCATTTTCAAGATTCGTCTCCTCAGAATAGACACCATTATATCCATATAATGTCCCTCCCACAGCATTAGGGAACTGAACCAGATAGCTATTATCATTAACAGATAACGGCAAGCCAACCATATTCCATCCCTCAGAATATTCAACGGTAAGATTGGATTGTGGATACCATATCCTTCTGGCAAGTGTAGAATCAAGGACAAAGGGGTTGGGTAATTCATCTTGATATTCCGCAATTTTCCATGTTCTTTCAGTTTCTATTTCATCTGCTTCATCGTAGTAATTCCAATCCATCAGTGTTTCTTTTTGCAACTCCCAAAACTCATCATTGGCAACATCTGAATACATGGCATAAAAATAAAACATAGCTCTTGCTGTATTTCCTTTTTGTTCTTCCCTTGGTTCAAATCGTTCCTCATTTTGGTTTGGAGGATTATATTTTTCAGCATATTCATCAATGAAGTCTGAAGGAATAGTAGTTTGTGAGTATTCATTCCTATACCAGATATACGTTTCTTCATCAGGAATTTCCTCAAATGGGTCATTACCTCTGGAAGAATTAATATTTGATTTTGTAGGAAATAAATGATGCATATCACTTTTCATTGGTTCATTACCTGCCCCCATACTCTGCGGAAATGTGTGTTCACAATTGATACCCTGTTCATAGGCATTGCTGCTAGGGTCCTGAGTTAAATCAAGTGTGATCGTGTATCCACTATAGACGCCCGTGAGTTGATTCCCTTCCTTAATATCAATCTCAGAATACATAATATCTCTGCAAGTATTATATCCAAGAGTGGAGGAAGTTTTATAGTTTTCTACAACATAATCCCATAAATCCTGCCCTGACAATCCTTCGCCAATGGGAGTTTGGTTGTAGGTAATGCTAATAAATCCAAAAATAAATAATTTAAAAGATAAAATATGTTTCACGATATTAATTGGGTATATCCTTTGGGTTAATTAGCGAAATATATACATTATCACACAAATATTTCAAGTTATTCCATCCCCACTGTTTTGCAAAGAGGTGGGAAACAAAAACCCCACGAATGTGGGGCTTGATGAGCCAGAGTCTTTTAATTCTAAGGGCAATCTAGTAAATCGAAACTATATGAAATTGAATATCCTCCTCCATCATCTATTCGAACATCCCAATATTCTTCACACCCACCTAATTGGAGAGTTTCAAAATCAAATTCCATATATACCTGTGAATTCACATAAATATTATTCTGACCACCATTTATCATCAAATATTCAGAAGTTTGTCCAGAACTGATATCTCCAAATTCTACATTCCCAATTTTAACATTTATTTGATTAGAGGTGCTATTTTTTACACTTGCATTGAAGCCTGTACTTTCATCGATAGGATTAGTTGATAATGAATCATCTTTATCTTCACATCCAATTTGAAAAATAAACATTGATATAAGTAACGTTATTAAGTTCTTTTTCATTTTACTCCTTTCAAAATTTGTTTGTTATTACTTCATTTATTCCAGATCTACAAAAAATTCTCTAAAGTGTGTGGGATTTTCTTCATCCCCTCAATCTACCCCATCCCCACTTTTTTACATAGAGGTGGGCTATTGCTTAAATCCTATGAGTGGGGTTATTACTACCGCTCCCAGTTCAAACACGATAAGGTAACTATCAATGCCAGTGTCCATGTTTTGGTGACCACACCTTACCAGATAGCGGCTCGTCGTTTTTGTTCCACCCAGTAGAATTAATCAATTTCCCATCCTTAAAAGTTCCTTCTGAACTCTTCTGTCCATTTTTATCCCAAATAGTCCAAAGTTTATTTTTTTTTCCACCTTTTAATATCCCTGTATATTTCTTATCACCACCTTTGTATAATTCAAAAACATCACCTGTATATGGTTTTTGTTTATTCTTTTCATACCATAATCCACCTTTATAAATCAATGTTTTACCATCAACTGGTTCTTTCATACTACCATCTTTATTCAAGTAAGAATATTCAACCAACAAACCATTCTCATATATCCCTTGGTATTCCTTTTCACCTGAAGAATAATTAGTAAATACTTCACCACTATAAGGTGCATCTGAATTTGGTTGATACATCAAACCATCTCTATTAATAAGTGTTGAATCTTCTACTGTATTGGAACACCCAACAATAAGCAGAAACGGTAATATCTTCTTCATTTTTTATCTCCTATTTAACACTAATGGTATAAGTAAAAGGCGTTTCATTGGCTCAAATTTACACCTGTTTGGCGTTTTTATGGAAATCACGACCTATTTTCCCCTGTTTGATGTGAGAGGCTTTATATAATTAGATATGGGAGGGGTGTAAGAGTTTTTTATCCCATCCCCACTTTTTTAGAAAATGGAGTAGCGATTTTATGAAAATACCAGGACCCATATGAAATGGTGTAAATGGCATTACATCAGATTAACATTATGGATATTACAGAAGAAATAAGT
>Ga0066853_10000065_pt1 | contig 32335 bp, 30 predicted proteins | sample ETNtaG_28_FD_67284 | JGI IMG/M metagenome (GOLD analysis project Ga0066853, IMG submission 67284) | Marine microbial and viral communities from oxygen minimum zone, Eastern Pacific Ocean - ETNP201406SV61 | ecosystem: Environmental > Aquatic > Marine > Oceanic | place: Pacific Ocean: Eastern...
TTGACAAATCTCGTGAATTGGAAAAATCAGTGCCGTAGAGCTAGTGATATGACTGATAAATATTACTTTTGTTTTTTTGTTAATCCCTTCACAGAAATATTCCGTGAAATCTTCATGAGTTGTGCAGGGGAGGGGTATCTCTCTTTGAATAAAACGAGCGCCGGTCTTTTTACTAATGGCTTTCCACCCTCGAATTAACGCACCATATTCATGGTCTGTTGAAAGAATTTCATCCCCCGGTTTCAAAGAAAGACAGTTTGTCATTGTTGTAAATCCTGTGGTGGGATTTGGGATAAAAATCAAATCACCGCTGTTACACCCAACAAGTTCTCCTAACCTTTTCCGCGCAATTTCTAGATGTTTATAAACTTCCTCAACCATAAACCGGACAGGCTGACGTTCAAGCTCCCTTTGCCAAAACTGATATTTTTCGAACACCGGTTTAGGACAGGCACCGAATGAGCCGTGGTTTAGAAAAGTTACATTAGGAGATAAAAGAAATGTATCCTTCACCGGATTTTGAAACCCTTATTTCGCTAATGCTCCCATGGGGTCCCATGGAGGTAATTTTACTGGTTCTTTTTTGTAAGTTCCCAGTTCTTCATCGGTTAAATATTCCTTGTGAACCACAACCTCATAATTGTATTCATCAAACCATTTATCCGTCATGATGTCGTATCCTCTATCGCTTCGTTTATTTCCCCAACTGTTTTCAACCCTCCATTTCCTTGGCTTCATTTTCGAGTTTAAATCCACACCGGTAAATAACATGGCGTGAGTCATCTGACTATCTCCATATTCCAAGCGATCCGCTTTTGTCATTGGGAAATCTGTGCCATAAAACAAATCAAAATCAAATAAATCTATATCCATTACGCCCAACTTCCGATGAAAATATTTTCCAACATCACACCCAAACCATACTGGGTTGTCATCTTTAATGGAGGCTACAGCTGCTTCCTTAAGGCGTTTAGAATCTAAATTCAAATATTTAATGTCTTCACCACCTATTACATTACCTAAATATTTAACAGTATATACTTCGTTATAGATTTTATCCGACATTGGGCAGTTGATCAAACACACATAATCATCCAAATCCAACTGCACGTGATTTAAAAAAAACCGTTTTGGTGTAAGGCCTTCAAAACGATGAAATATTTTTTTTCTATCTCTAACTTGCCATTCAAACATATCCGGTGGCGTACCTAAATGGATTGTGAGTAAACGGTATACGATCCCCAACATATCTGTTTTTATGGAACGAAGTTCTTTCAGGGTTGCTCCTTTTTTGTTGGCATCTCTAAGTGTTTTTGAAAATTCTCTCAATTTCCGCGTAATCATTCGATTCATCCGCATGGACTTACTACTCTGAAAAGTCTCAGGCATCTCTGTTTGAGGTACAACTCCATATTTATTAATAAGATTGATAAACATGTGCCACTGCCCACCATCTTGAATGGGATTGGACACGAGATGCATCAAAAGTCTCCCGTCTCTGGGTTCATTTAGAGTTGTAATTATATTTTCGAGAAAATAGTTGGATTTTTCAAATTTATCCCAAAACATAAAATAGCTTTGGCTGAATTCAAATTTCTTGAGGTTATACTTCCTACCAAGATAGATACGAAAGAGATTAAGCCCTGCAAAACCCCAACATCTGCCACTGGATTTTTGGTTTGTCACCGGCATTTCTCCAGACACGACATCAGAAAATGTATGGTTAATTTTTCTGAATGATTCCCAGTCCATAGCAAGGTCTTCAATCTCACTTTTTAGAGCTGTGTTTCTAGCCAGCCGGAATATAGAATTTGAATTAGTTTGTATTTTAAATTTTTTTATTTGTTTTAAGGTTATATTTTGACTCATCCGTTCCTCGAATATTTTAATTTATCAGATAATTGTTTTCAGATATCTTGAACTTTGCCAATGAGGCAATTAGTTTTTCCATTCCCTCATAAACAATAGCATTAATTCCTATTTCATTTGCAGCTTTGACGTTTCCTTGATCATCATCTATAAACAGGATTTCCTCACCTGAAATCCCAATCTTTTCCATCGTTAAATTGTATATTGTTTTATCCGGTTTTCTGTACCCCACATCATAAGAGTAAATTGCACCAGTAATAAATTTATGAAAATAATATTCACTGCATGATTTCAAATATTGAATATGCCATGGATTCGTATTTGATAACAACCAAATAGGCATTGTCTCATAAAGGTTTGTCAACAAATTCACCACTTTAGTCTGTTCCCCCAACAAAAGTTTCCATCCACGCCAAAAGTCTCCCTCGGAAATTTTTTTTTCTTCGGGAAATAAATTATTTATAGCACTATAAAATTGGGGATTATCGAGTTTCCCTATTTCATATTGATAATAGATATCCCAAATAATTGATTCTTGTAGCTGATTTATAGATAATTCTGTGATATTTTCGAAGAAGTTAAGAGTTTTTTCAGGATGGATATTTATTAAAACACCGCCAATATCAAATATGATAGTTTTAATTGATAACATTTAAGATGGGATTAAATAAAATATTACAAAATCCCTTTTGTGCACACCCAATCTGTTTTTGGAAACAAATCAACTATCGTATTATATTGAGAAACAGAAAGATGATCTCCCTCAAATCCTAATTTTAATCCATCTGGAATCAGGTTTTTCTTTTTTGCACTCAACAACTCTAAATGAGATAAGTTTTCAATAACCCTTGAAAACCCTGAAACCTGTTCTCTTGATTGCTCTGCGTATCTTCCATCAGAAATAAAATATTGTTTCTCCGGAAGGATGAGACAGGTAGCGGAAGAGCCTGTAAAACCACAGATGTAACAAATATTAGTCAAATTTGTAATTAAAATTCCGTCTATTCCATGCTCGCCAAGTACGGACTTTAATTTTTCCTGACGATTTGAGTACAGAGACGATACCATTATTATATTATTGAAAATCGGTTATTTGTTTGTGTGAAACTTTTTTAAAATTTTGTCTCGATATTCTATCAGTTTCTTTTTGTTATTTTCTTTTTCCCCGAGCATATCCAAAATCTCAAGAGCCTGAGGATATAGCCCTTGGTCTTCTAATATTTTTACTAATGTTAATGTTGCTAATTGGGGACTAACCTTTAAAGGTTTCAAATCGGTGGGTGAAACAGATGGTGCTCTATTTTGTGTCCCTGTTTTTTTTCTCGTTAATATTTTTTTTGTTTTTTGATGTGCTGTAGTATAATCAAACCGTTCATACTTTTTCTTTGCTAATTTTACGGTGTTTGGGGAGCGGTTAATTTTTTCCTGGATTTCTGCTAAGAGGTTATGTGCTTCTGGATAGAGAGTGTGTGTTTTAAATAAATCTTTCAATATTCCTTCGGCTGTTTTGTAGTCCTTCTTTTGACTATTGATCTGTGCCAATACAAACAACCCATCTACATGGTCGGGATGATGGTTTAAACCTATTTTACATATCTCTTCAGCTTTGGAATATTCTCCGTTCACTGAGTATGAATCTGCTATCAATGGAAAAAGTATTGATTCAGGATGGTTTTGAAAAATAGTCTCCAAGTCTCCCCTATCAGAAAAATTCATTATCGGCGGTTGGTTTCCACCCACTCTGTAATATAATCAATTGTATTCTGGACAGGAGTCCCAGGCCCAAATAGTTTTCCGACTCCAATTGCATGTAAAGATTCCATATCTATCTTTGGAATAATACCTCCACCAGTCAATAGAACATCCGATAACCCTTTTTCATCCATGAGGGCTTTCACTTTAGGAAAAATGGTCATATGAGCATTATTTAAACTAGAGAGGGCAATGACATCTGCATCTTCCTGCAATGCTGCGGAAACAATCATTTCAGGAGTTTGGCGCAGTCCTAAATAAATAACTTCCATTCCCGCTTCCCTGTATGCTGAAGCCAAAACTTTAATCCCGCGGTCATGACCGTCTAGCCCGGGTTTAGCCATAATGATTCTAATGGGACGTTTCACTTAATACTTTCATATAATTAATCCGTAAAATTACAACAGGATTTTCCAAAAAGAAAAAATGACAATAATTAATGATTATCATAATTTTTACTGTCAAAAACGAAAGTTGCCGGGCCCTCATTTATCAAACTAACTAACATAGTAGCTCCAAATTCCCCAGATTCAACACGAATCCCCTCTTTACTTAAATGATCAATAAACTTATCATATAAATATTCCCCTTTATCTGGTGGAGCTGCACGGAAAAAACTAGGGCGTCGGCCTTTTTTCCAATCACCACAAAGAGTAAATTGACTTATTACTAAAATAGACCCATTAATATCCTTGATGGAAAGATTCATTTTTTCTTTCTCATCATTGAAAATTCTAAATCCGGAAATTTTTTTCGTTAAAAACACAATATCCTTCCCAGTATCATCCTTCATCACTCCTAAAAAAATGACCAGCCCATTTTGGATAGCTCCACATATCTTCCCAGAAATGGTTACATCTCCTTTTAAAACGCGTTGTAATACTGCAATCATTCAATCCAAATATTCTTACTGCCGTATATATTTTTCAGTTTATTGAAAAATGCACTGTCGGTTGAAACGCTAATATTATGTGCCAATATTTTTTGATGTCTTCCATTTTTTTGAATATGAAATACTAATCGCGTGTCACCATGATACTGCTCCGCAATTTTATATAATTCATCAATTGCTTTGGTGGAAACAGAATCAGGATTAATCAATATGTTTAAATGTTTTGATAATTGGTTTTCAACTTGTTCTATGGGCACAATATGATCTGCCAACATTTTAACATTTTTCATCTCAGATCTATTTTCTGGATTCCCTGACACAAACATAATATTCCCTTCATGAATAATTTCTTTATACCGTAGAAATTTTTCATTAAAAATAATAATTTCTGCCATTCCTCCTATACATTCCATTTTGATTCGCGCCCATTCTCTTCCCTTTTTATCAAAACTTCGGTTTATTTCATCAATCATTCCCCCCACCCTGAATGATTTTTTTGTAGTGGTTGGGATAGCCTCAGTAAAATCATAGGTAGCATATTTTTCAATAATATCTGCATATTTTAGCAGAGGGTGACCTGACACATAAGTACCAAGCACTTCCTTCTCAAAAGTCAGAGATTGCTTTTCACTCCATGGCTCACACTCATACAGTTTTGGTTCCCTTATCATAGAACTGTTCCCATCTTCTCCGCCAAAGATATCTACCTGATTTCTACTACGATTGTTTTGAATGCTTTGGCCATACTTTAGAACATTTTCAATAGAGCTATACAATTCTTCTCTTTTCCCGGGAAGGCAATCCATTGCTCCAGCTTTAATTAGACTTTCAAGCACTTTTTTGTTCATAGAGGTAGATTCCACTCGAACACAAAAATCAAAAATTGATTTAAACTCCCCTTTTTCTTTTCTCTCAGAAATAATACTTTTTAGCGCAGATGAGCCAACATTTTTTATGGCATTCAATCCATATGAAATGCTTTGATTGTCAAGAGGTTGAAAATCGATTTCTGAAATATTTAAATCTGGTGCATGAACTTGAATGTTTAATTTTCTACATTCATTAATAAATCGGACAACTCGGTTTGTATCTGACATAAAACTCGTCAAGTTTGCAGACATAAATTCAACTGGATAATGTGTTTTTAACCACGCGGTTTGATATGCAATGTATGCATAAGCCGTTGAGTGACTTTTATTAAAACCATATTCAGCAAATTTTTCAATCAATGCAAATATAGATTTAGCTTTTCTGGTATTAATTTTATTTTTCTCGGCTCCTTTTAAAAAATTGGTTTCCATCCGCTTCATAAGTGCAGCATCCTTTTTACCCATTGCCCTTCGCATCAGATCCGCATCTGCTAGAGAAAATCCCGCAATTTGATTGGCAATCTGCATGACTTGTTCTTGATAAACAATAATTCCATAGGTTTCCTTCAAAATAGGTTCTAGGTCATTATGCATATAGTCAATTGTTTTTTTTCCTTGTTTTCGATCAATAAAATCATCAATATTACTCATGGGCCCCGGTCTGTACAGTGCGTTCATCGCAATTAAATCTTCGATACAACTGGGTTTCAATTTTATTAAAAACTCTCGCATACCTGCTGACTCAAACTGGAAGACCCCGATGGTGACCCCTCGTGTAAAAAGATCGTAAACATCCTTATCATCAAGTGGGATAGATTTAATGTCAACCTTTTCGTAATTCTTTTCGATCAATTCTAATGTCCGCTCGATTACCGTAAGATTTCTAAGGCCTAGAAAGTCCATCTTTAATAACCCTAATTTTTCCAGCCCTTTCATATCATACTGGCTGGTAATGTCTCCTTTTGATGATTTATACAGGGGAATGAAGTCAGTGAGTTCTCCAGGTGCAATGACTACCCCCGCTGCATGAGTGGATGCATGTCGGTTTACCCCTTCTAGGTTGAGAGAGTGTTCAATTAATTCTTTATACGTACCCTCTGCCATTTTTTTGAATGTTGGGCTTTTCTTTAAAGCTCCTTCCAAGGTTATGTTTAAATCTTCTGGGATTTCCTTTGCAATCTTATCCACTTCTCCATATGGATACCCCATAACCCGCCCCACATCCTTTACTGCTTGTCGTGCTTTCATCTTCCCGAAAGTAATAATCTGAGTTACGGATTTCTCGCCATATTTATTCTTGATATATTGGATAACCTCACTACGGCGTTCATAGCAGAAATCAATATCAATATCAGGAAGACTTACCCGCTCCGGGTTCAAAAACCGTTCGAACAATAAACCATGTTTCATAGGGTCAATTGTGGTAATCCCCAGCGCATAAGAAACTAAACTTCCAGCAGCAGATCCTCTACCGGGACCCACGGGAATATGATTCTTTTTCGCATAGTCAACAAAATCAGCAGTAATTAGAAAATATCCTGAAAACCCCATCTTCTTTATAGTAGAAAGTTCATAATTCAAACGCTTCTTCAAACTAGTTGTTATTTGGGGATACAAAGATTTAAGACTATCCATACACAGTGACCTAAGATATAAATCTGAATCCTTTTCCTTTGACTCTTTTGAAATAGTAAACACTGGCAAATGATATGAATCAAAATTTATTTTCAAATTACATCTTTCTGCTATTTCAAGGGTGGTATCGCAGGCTTCCGGTAGATCATCAAAAAGTTTTCTCATCTCTTCAGGAGAACGGAGATAAAACTCCTCTCTCTCATATCTCATTCTTTTTACATCACTTTGAAAATGATTACTTTGAAGACAAATGAGTATATCATGCGAACTCCAGTGCTTTTTTTGAGTATAATGGACGTCATTGGTTGCAACATATTTAAGCCCCATATGCTTAGCCAATTCCAAGTTCTTTTCGTATGCGTAATCTTCCTTCATACCATGGCGCTGAATCTCAATTAAGAAATTGTCTTTTCCGAAAATATCAACGTATTCTTCAACAGCACGCTGAGCTTCAAGATCTTTCCCATTTAAATGAAGGCTGGTTATCTCACCGTTCAAACAGGCAGAGAGGCCAATAAGGCCTTCTGAATGTTTTGTTAACAAATTCTTATCTATTCGTGGTTTATAATAAAATCCATCTAGAAAAGACGCAGAGGATAGTTTTATTAGATTTTTATATCCTTCATTATTTTTACACAAAAGTATAATATGATATGTCCGCTGGCGGTGCTCTTGAGCTGCCTGTTTAATTGTATGACTTCCCTTCCCAACAATATAAGCTTCCATACCGATAATCGGTTTTATTCCTTTTCGTTCACACTGAATATAAAAATCTACCGCACCAAACATATTTCCGTGATCGGTTAACGCAATAGAATTCATCCCCAGTTCTTCTGTATGACTTATCATTTTCTTAATGGGCTGAGCACCATCTAGAAGGCTATAGTCAGAATGGTTATGCAAATGTACGAATTCAGTTCCCAATTGTTGCTCCGGTGTAGATTGAAATAACTCCCATAATGGTTGCGATTTTAAGGAGACCTGAGGATTTTTTTGCTGTCGATTTAGAATGAGACCTCATGAACAAAAATACAACAACTGCCAACGGGAACTCAACTCCAAAAACAAGCGGAATAAGATAAAAAACAGAATATAATTTTATTAAATACGGAATAAATGAAAAAATACCTGTTGTTACCGAAAGCACAATAACCAACTGAACAGCCTTATTTAATCCAAACATTATAGGGAAGGTGTTTATTCCCGATCCTTTGTCACCCTTTATATCTTCAATATCTTTTGTTAATTCTCTTACAAACGTTAGAAAAAAGGCAAGACATGCCGGAACAATCATTGGCAAAATATCCCCAAATACCAACCCGCAAAAAATAAAGGTAAGACCTAACAAAAAAGCTATTACACCATTCCCCAATAAGGGTACTGATTTCAATTTGAGTGAGTAAATTATCATGAGGGGAAGTGCAATAAACCAAACAATTAGAGCGGCTGAAAGGGGGAGAAAAAAACACATACCTATACCTAAAACAAACATTACTTTTGAATAATATGCCGCCGCTTTCAGGGAAATATGTCCTGCGGCAATGGGCCTGTCTGGTTTGTTTACATTATCTGCTTTTTTATCCTGAATATCATTGAATATATTTGCGCCGCCTATAAGGACCCCTAATATCAAAACAGTATAAACAAGGAGAGATTTGTTGTCAAGTGCATTAAGAATGTCCGCGCAAATAAAAACCGTTGTGGTAGAAATGATAATATTAATTGGGCGAAGGATACGAATATAACTTGCCAATAAATTCATTTGGAGGTTGCTATGAGGACTCTATAATCCCCTGAGTAATCTTTTTTTAGCTTTGCATTAAGTCCGTATTTAAAGAAAATTTCCAATACTTCGAACGGGTGATCACCATTTCCGGTTTCTAGTACCATATATCCCTTTTTATCCACAAGAGTATGAAAATGCTTTGCTAAATGTTTATAAAAAGTTAATCCGTCGGCATTGTCTGTCAGCGCTAAGGCCGGATCATGTTCGACAACTTCCGGCATTAAAGATTCCATGTCTTTTTTTGAAATATACGGGGGATTAGAAACAACAAAATCATAGGGGTGTTTTGGGGTTTCCTGAATAATATCCATTTTTTGAAAACAAATATTTTTTAATTTGTGATAATTCCCATTTATTTTTGCTACTTTTAGAGCTTCAGAAGAAATATCAATTGCCGTAACATCTGCATTATTAAGATTAGCTGCCAAAGCAACTGCTATACAACCAGATCCCGTGCCAATATCTAAAATTGAAATTGGTTTTTCTTTTAATGCAAGCGTTTTTACTTCATCAACTAACCGTTCCGTTTCTGGCCTAGGAATAAAGACACCTGAATCTAAATGAAGAGGTAATCCATAAAACTCTGTTTTCCCTGTGATTTTCTGAACCGGTTCGCGATTTAATCTTCGCTGAATCCATTTCTTGAATATTTTTACATGGTGATCAGTAATAGGTGTTTTATTAAAATGGAGGTCGCTCATTCCACAATCAAACAGTTCGCTTGCCATCCAAAGAATCTCCCGGCGGGAATTTTCAATATGGTGATGGTCCAACTCCCTTTCTCCCCATGATAACAATTCACGCATTAATTGATTTGATAAACCCACATCGGTTACCCTGTACTAATCCCCGTTAGCTGCTCCTGCTGCTCCGCTAATTGAAGTTGCTCAATAAACGATATTAAATCTCCGTTTATCATGTTTTCAAGATTATGGGTAGTATAATTTATTCTATGATCAGTTACCCTGTTTTGAGGAAAATTATAGGTTCTTATCTTAGCAGAACGATCTCCAGTTGAAACCAAAGAGCGGCGAGTCTCTGCTCGTTCTCTAGCCAATCTTTCTTCTTCAGCGGCGAGCAATCTGGAACGCATGACTTTCATAGCAGCTGATTTATTTTTATGCTGAGACTTTTCATCCTGGCATGTGACAACAAGTCCTGTCGGTATATGTGTAATCCGTATTGCCGATTCCGTTTTATTGACATGCTGACCGCCTGCGCCACTGGCCCGATATGTATCTACTTTTAAATCTTCATCCCTGACCTCAATATCCGCATCCTCCGCCTCTGGCAAAACAGCTACAGTTGCAGCTGAAGTGTGAAGTCGCCCACTTGCTTCAGTTTTAGGAACTCTTTGAACTCTGTGAACACCACTTTCGAACTTCAATTTCCCATAGGCACCCTCACCATTCAATGCAAATGTAATGCTTTTAAATCCTCCAATTCCTGTTTCGTTTGCATCCATGATTTTTAAAGACAAATTTTCCTTCTCAGCGTAGTGGGAATACATCCGAAATAGATCAGCTGCAAATAAAGCGGCTTCATCACCTCCCGTCCCAGCTCGAATTTCCATGATTATACTTTTATCATCATTAGGATTTCTTGGAAGGAGCAATATTTTCATTTCTTCTTCTTTTGTGCTTTTCCGGCTACTCAACTCTGTCAACTCTTCTTTTGCTAAATGGATGAGTTCTTCGTCATCTCCGGATAAAATTTCATTAAATTCTTCAAGTTGTTTAACTAATTCAATATATTCTCGACCCTTCTTAACAATCGGTTCTAAGCGACTTCTTTCTTTGGCTATTTTTTTTATACGTTCTGGATTTCCGATTACTTCAGGAGTAGAAAACTGTTTTTCAATTTCCTCAAAATGGTTAATTATATCCATTACTTTTTCTTTCATCCAATTGCCTCAGCAATATATTTCTTGCCGGATATTTTTTCATATTCATCTCCAAATGCAGATTTCAATGCCTCAATAGCAACTTCCACCATGTCATCTTCTGGGTGTCTAGTTGTGATATTCTGTAACCAAAGCCCTGGTTTCCTAAGAATACGAAATAGAAGTGATTCTTTCCGTGCGGTCAATTTTATAATCTCGTACCCAATTCCAGATACGAAGGGAATCAAGGGAATATGAAATAACAGTCGAATAGGTAAAGAAATGGTCCCCATTATGGAAATGATGACTGTATCCACTAAAGCAAATATTAATATAGCGGAAAGTAGAACAATAAAAAGAAAACTAGTACCACAGCGGGGATGCTGAGTTGGGAAGGATTGTGCGCGTTTAACATTCAGTTCTTTCCCCGACTCAAAATTATATATTACTCTATGTTCAGATCCATGATATTGAAACAGGCGCTGGACATCTTTTAAAAAAGATATCAATACTAAATAAATTATAAAAAAGAAGATACGAAATCCTCCAGAAATTATATTAAACCACAACGCATCTTTTTCAAAATTTAAAAAGCTGGTCGTTATCCACATTGGAATAATGAGAAACAAGGAAAGTGCCAATCCCGCTGATATAAATATCGCGAAAACATCAGCAAGTTTGCTTTGTCTCTTATCCGGTTTATCAGGTGGTATGGCAATATCAGCAGACCACTGTAATGTAGAATACCCTAGTTTTATTGCTTCGAATAATGAAGCTACGCCCCTCAAAATCGGTTTTTTCCAAAATTTAGATTTTTCTGTGACAGAAAAAAATGGTTTTCGTTTAATACGAATTTGCCCACTAGGATCCCTCACGGCTATTGCTACTGCACCAGGAACACGCATCATTACGCCTTCAATAACAGCCTGCCCTCCCACAATAATCGAAGGCCTCATAATGCATAGCGCATTAAATGAAACTCTCATAAAGAGAGACGTACTTGAACAATAGAAATATTTTCTATAGAAGTATAGCCCCTATAATAATTATTGATTAGATGTCTTTCCGTATTTCTGTTCAAATTTTTCTATTCTACCTGCTGTGTCAATAAGTTTTTGTTTACCAGAAAAAAACGGATGGCATACATTACAAATTTCGATTCGCTGATCACCTAAAGTACTGTACACTTCGAACTCATTTCCACATGCACAGTGGACTTTTCCTGTTTTATATTCTGGATGAATTCCTTTTTTCATTGTTTATTCTCCTAATTAATTTAATTGGTCTAGTGCCTGTCTTAATCGACCTATTCCTTTTATTATTATTTCTGTTGAAACTGCATAAGAAAATCTTATATGTCCTGGAGCCCCAAATCCATCTCCGGGAACGGTAACCACCTTTGATTTACTTAATATATATTCCGATAATTCCGTAGATGTGTTAATTATTTTACCGTTATCTTGAGCTCCAAAATATTTTGAACAATCCGGGAATGCATAAAATGCCCCCTTTGGTTTTTCGCAAGATATTTTAGGTATATCATTTAATAAACTTATCATTAAATCTCTCCTTTTTCTAAAAGTTTCCTTCATTGCAATCATAGATGACTGGTCCCCTATAAGAGCTTCAATTGCCGCTTTTTGAGCAATGGAATTTGCGCAGGATGTTTCCTGTCCCTGAAGCCTCCCCATTACATTAATTAAATTATAATTTCCAAACGCATATCCCACTCTCCACCCTGTCATTGCATACGATTTAGATAAAGTCATAAAGGTGATAACATCAGCTCCAACTTCATTGAGAGACTCTATACTTTTGAAGGGTGCATCATAGACTAATTGCTCGTAGCATTCATCAGAAAACACCACCCATCCATTTTGTTTTGCAATTTCCAGTACACGTTTAACTGTATTATCTGACCAAACCGATCCTGTAGGGTTTGAAGGACTGTTAATAATAACCCCTTTTACGTTAGATGTAATTTTATTTTCTAAGTTTTTAAAATCTGGCTCATATTGATTCTCCGAATCAGTCTCAATAGTTATTGGTTCCGCATCTGATAACCGTACCATTTCTGGATAAGAGACCCAATAAGGAGAAAAAATTAATACCTCGTCGCCTTTTTCAAATAAAGCCTGACAGGCAAGGTAAAGACTTTGTTTCCCCCCGTTTGACACCAAAATCTGGTCCAAATTGATATCGATATTGTTATCCCGTTTTACTTTTGTCTGGATAGCTGATTTTAAATCCAAGGTGCCACTAACAGGAGTATATTTTGTAAACCCTTCATCTATAGCGGTCTTCGCTGCTTCACAAATATGGGCAGAAGTTGAAAAGTCAGGTTCTCCAACTGTAAAATTAATAACATCCAACCCTTCTTGTCGCATTTGAGCTGCTGTCGCAGCCATTTGCATGGTAAAGGATGGCTTAAGTTTTGATATTCTTCTGGCAAATTTCATCTTTATCTAGTATCCTAAAATATGGGTCTTTATAAATTTACCTTATTCCCCAAAAACATAAACCATGCCCATAAAATTCTTCCTTTTGTGTGTGTACCTATATTTGTCATTTCTTTAATACTATATTTTAGAGAGTCTTCAATAAATATTAGAATTCATGTTGTTTTTTATGGAATTTACCCCTGTTAAAATTAAAATCATTATGTCCATTATCGAGTTTGTCATCATTAGCTTGATCAACAAATTGGGGATGGTTTTTCTTTTTGAATTTAGTGTTCTTTTTTTTCTTAGTTTTATACGAGTTTGTATGTTCTTTCGTTTTCTGACTATCGCTTCCTTTTTTCTTTTTGAATTTATGTGGGGGGGGCTTCTTCTTAGTTTTTTCTTTAAATTTTGGTTCTTCTTTCAATAATTCTTCATCAAAAGAGAATCCATCCGAATCAGAGAATCCATAAATAGTACCAAAACCACGTGTTATTCCATTACCTAAACCAATATAATTCGGTAAAATAAAATTGGTTTTAAATCCCCCAGAAAATGAGCCCCAGTTTTTCTCTCCCACAGGCTTTGGAAACAAAGATGATAATGTAAGCCAAGTATATACTTTTGTATCGATGGTTATCCCCATTTCTTTTCCCAAAAATAAAATATTATGAGTAAGTAACTGGCTAAGGTATTTAATCCGTTCTGAGTTATTCAAATTTTTATATCGTTTCTTTGTGCCAGGGTTTAGTGCAACCCAGGGAGAAATAAATCTATACTTTATAGGTTGATTAGATGGGGATAAGATATCCGAATTTTCATCAATGTTTATATCATTTATCCGAAAGGTAATGTTGCCAAAATCAAGCGTGTTAAATTTTTCTTTCAAAGATAGCAGATAATTCACGCCTTCATTAATTCCTACGAGATAAATTTGTTCGTTCAATATTTTTACTTGCACACGTGGATACAGGAATTCTTTTCTGTATTGCCCGTTAAGCAAGGGGATAATCGGATCATCTGCAAATTGGTTTATGAAAACACCTTTCACTTGATAGGGTGTTTTCTTTACCGGTTTATCCGTAATGAGACGAAGGGTTACTGTCCGCGGATAGTTTCCTTCTTGGCCGGGTTCCTCGATTGTGTGACCTCTTTATAAATTATAAAAATCATGTTTTAAATATTATATTATTTACTCATTGTGTTCATGAAATCTTCATTAGACTTTGTCCGTTTAATCCTTTCCTGAAAAAATTCCATTGCTTCAATAGAATTCATTTCATTTAGCAATTTTCTTAAAATCCACATTCTTCCCAAATGTTTTTTGCTAACTAAAAGCTCTTCTCTGCGAGTGCCTGATCTGATGAGATCAAAGGAGGGGAAAATACGGCGATCGCTCAGGCCTCTGTCCAAAACAAGTTCCATATTTCCTGTCCCCTTGAACTCTTCAAATATAACATCATCCATCCTGCTTCCTGTATCCACAAGAGCCGTTGCTACAATTGTAAGGGTCCCACCTTCCTCGGTATTCCGTGCAGCACCAAAAAATTGTTTTGGTTTTTTTAGTGCATTTGCATCCACACCTCCTGATAAAATTTTACCACTGTGAGGAATTACGGAATTGTGTGCCCGTGCTAATCTAGTAAGACTGTCCAGAAGAATGACAACATCCTCGCCATATTCCACCATCCTTTTCGCTTTTTGAAGTACCATATCTGCAACAGCAACATGTCGCTCCGGAATTTCATCAAATGTAGAGCTTACTACCTCCGCATCAACGCTACGTTTCATGTCAGTTACTTCTTCCGGTCTTTCATCAACAAGTAATATCAGTAGCTTGGTCTTGGGTGAGTTTTTCCTAATGGAATTTGCGAGATGCTGTAGGAGAATCGTTTTACCGGTTTTAGGTGCAGCAACGATTAACCCTCGCTGCCCTTTCCCAATGGGAGAAATTAAATCTAATATTCGCATGGACAGATTTTTTGAATCCGTTTCCAAAATAAATTTCTCTTCTGGATAGTAGGGAGTAAGGTTTTTAAAAAGTATTGCTTTTCTGACTTCCTCAAATGGACGGTCATTTACCAAGTCTATTTTTAGCAGAGCATAAAATCGTTCTTTAGATTTTGGTGGTCTTATCTGCCCTGATATGAGATGTCCGGTACGAAGACCGAACCGTTTTATTTGAGAAGGGCTCACATAGATATCATCGGAGCCTGGTAAATAATTAAAATCTGAGCTACGAAGAAAACCATATCCGTCCGACATAACTTCCAATACACCTTTGGCATACAATGCTCCATCTTTTTTAGCTTGCGCTTTAAGAATGAGAACAATCATCTCCTGCTTGTTCAAACCAGAAACAGATGGGACACCTATCTCTTGCGATAATTTCGTAAGTTCCTTTATTTTTAATGATTTCAGTTCGTTTACATCCATAGATAGTTCCTTAAATGGAAAAGGGTTATTATAAAGAAAAACCTGCTGAGGGCTGGTCACAGCTCAGGCGGGAAATTACATTAGATGATACCAGAGTCAAAGAAAAAATCAAATATATCAAAAACATCCCTTGCAATGTAATGGCTACCAAAAATGAGCACCGGTACAGATGAATCTTTCCTGTGTTTATATTTTTCATAAGCTTTATAAATATTGTCGTTGGGGTTGCTTTTTGTCCCAAAACTTTTTAACTGCTTATTCAACTCAGAAGAGGAAAACAAATCCTCGTTTTTATTTGATACAGTGATTAATTTAGAGAAATTATTTTTAATTTCAAGTGCAATAAGTTCCAAGTTCTTATCTTTTTTTGAACAGAATAACCCTAAGGGTTTCTGAAGACCTAGAGAATTAAATGTTTCCAATATTGCTTTTAATCCATGTGCATTATGAGCTACATCATAAAATATTGGGTGTTTTTTATCCATTTTCTGCAGTCTCCCCGGCCAAATTGTTTTATCCAGACCCTTTTTAATTATTGAGGTAGAAATTATGCTATCATAGGTCGAAACAGATTGAATTGCTGTTGCTGCATTTACTGCTTGATGACTACCGAGAAAGGGAATTGTATATGTAATTTTATTTAACCGAAAACGGGTTTCCATTTTTTCCCAATCTGTCTTTAATATGGTGGGAGATTTTACAAAACAACATATAGATTTATTTTGACTGGCTATCCCCTGTAAAACATGTGCTGCTTTTTGGTCTTGTGGTGCAATTACTACTGGTGTTTTATATTTGATAATTCCACCTTTTTCTCTGGCAATTCTTCTCAAATCTCTACCTAATAAATGCTGATGGTCAAGAGCTATAGGAGTGATTACCGCCAGATTTGGGGAGAGCACATTTGTAGAGTCAAGTCTACCCCCAAGCCCGGTCTCAATCACTGCAATATCAACCGAGGATTTTTTGAAATACCAAAATGCCAACGCTGTTGTTGCTTCAAAAAACGTAACGGGAATGTCATCAAAACTATCTCTGTATCTCTTTACAAATTGGATGATATCTTCATCTGAGATAGGAATCCCATTCACTCGAATTCTTTCATTAAAATGAAGTAAGTGAGGGGATGTATAAAGACCTGTTTTTAAGTTAGCTTCCCGAAAGATAGAAGCTATCATTGCACAGGTTGAACCTTTGCCATTTGTTCCAGAAACATGGATAGAAGGAAAACAAAAATGTGGATTTCCAACTTTTTCTAGGAGTTGTTCTGTATGGTCAAGCCCAACCTTTATCCCGCGCCGTTCTAGACCATATAAATAAGTTAATAAATTTTTCACAGACCTTTGTGCGCTAAGAGGTTCTACTTTATAGCTATACTTAGTTTCGACTTATGTCAGTAAAACATAAATTAGAAATAGGATGACCAAGAAACCTCTCAGCAATTAAAGGGAAAGAACTCGTTTCGTCAGTAACAAAACAATCCAAATTCCCTGAATAATTCTTTTTAGTCAATAAATTGTTTTCCTTTAATAAATCCAACAATGCGATTGCAACTTCAGATGGGGAGTCTATTAAAGTAATATCTGCGCCCACAATATCACCTACAAGGCTTGAAAATACTGGATAATGTGTACAGCCCAAAATTAATGTATCTATATCCTCATTGATTAAAGGATCAAGATAGTATGTTAAAATGTCTTTAACAATTTTTTCTTTCATCCAGCCATCTTCAGCAAGAGGAACCAATAACGGACAGGCTTGGGAAACTACGCTTAATCTCTGATTAATTAATTTAAGTTGTTTTTCGTAGGTACCGGATTGAATTGTGGCAGTGGTACCGATAACACCTATTCTTTTTACTTCCGTTTTTCGCTCAGCAGCCTTAGCGCCAGGGTGAATGACACCCATTACCGGGACAGATAAATAATCTTCTAATTTATCTAAGGCCAAGGCCGTAGCAGTATTACAGGCGACGACAATCGCTTTCACCTTTTTCCCCAAGAGAAATTCTGCAATTTCAAAAGAATATTTCTGCACAGTGGTTCTACTTTTATCTCCGTAGGGTACTCTGGCGGTATCTCCAAGATAAATGATGGATTCATTAGGAAGTTGTTCTCTGATTGCCTTTACAACTGTAAGCCCTCCTAATCCTGAATCAAAAACACCGATAGGGTAATCAGAGATAATCATCCCTTATCTAAATTTTTTTCTTTTGATTGTTTAAACTTGATAACAGCTTGATAAATCCCCTCTGCTATATTTTGACGATAAGACCCTTTCCTTAAAAGTTTTTCTTCATATTTATTTGATAAATATCCCACCTCCACAAGAACATTAGGCATACTTGCCCCAACCAATACATAGAACCCTGCTTGTTTTACACCGCGGTTTTTCGACGACACCTTTTTTCCAATTTCTTCTTGAATTAAGGCAGCTAAATACTCACTTTCTTTCATATACATGCTTTGTGCCATGGTTGCCATAATTAAATTACTTCCTTCCAGTTTATCGTAGAAATTCGTTTTATTTTCTTCAAGGTTAATAACAGAATTCTCTCTTGATGCTACTGCAATAGCATCATTGGTTTTACCTGGACGAAGTAGATATGTTTCAAATCCACGGACTTTTTTATTAGGGTTTGCATTTGCATGTATACTAATAAATAATTTCCCATTTTTTTCGTTAGCCATTTGGGTACGTTTCTTTAATGAAATAAATACATCTTCTTCTCTGGTGTAAATTGTTTTAATTCGAGAGTTTTTTTCAATCAATGAACCTAATCTCTTAGCAATATCCAAAGTAATATCTTTTTCCTTTGTTCCTCTTTTTCCTTGTGTCCCACCATCTTTTCCTCCGTGACCGGCATCCAAAACAATAGTATCTAAAAACCACCGGGTTTTCATAGATTTAATATATGCATTATTTTCAATTGGCGCTCTTAATGTGATAACTATCTCTGATGGTTTATCTGTCTGGTATAACTCATGTTCTTCAATGTCAGAGCCAAGCTTAAAAGCCAACTGTGCTGACTCACTTAACTGATCTGCCGTCACTTTTCGTACATTCCCACGGGTATATGTGTTTTCCACTTTTTCTAAATCAATTATTCCGCCTTTTACCGTAACATAAAACCACCCATTTTTGTGTTTGAATGCGCTTACATGGCCCTCAGGAAATTCTTTTCTCGTTTTGATATAAAGAATGGTTCCGTTTGCTTTCTCATCGATTACTACTCTATTTATATTGAACCCTTTAATATCGAAATCAAGAATCTGTTTATTAGAATCATAATTCAATTCAGGAAATATAGATGATTTTAATATGTCAAAAAATTCAGCTGCGGGAAGATAAATATCTGTTGCTTTGCTGATACTCGGGAAGGGTATTTGGTACACATGATCATCTACAAGAATAAAGGTAGATTGAGCTGAAATCTTTACTCTTCGATTTTCAATATATAATACAGTTTTACCTCTTTTTTCACTATGATAAAGTTGGCATTTTAATATTCGAGAGATCTCATCGGTTGAACAATATACTTGCTCCTCATATATTAAAGTTTTTAATTCTTTAACACTATTTTGACCGATAGTGATTACCTCAATAGGCATTCCAAATACATTACACGTAAATAGAAAAAGCAGAAATAATTTGAGTGGAAATAAATTCATATGGGGTAAAATTATTCTAATATATCTATTTTTTCCAAGCTTTCAGTTAAGTTTTTATCTTAATTATAAATGCACCTCACCGATCTATATCGGGATAAAATATGAATTGAGCCTAAATAAACCAATCTCGCAGATCAATAAGAGCGTTCCAGGTCGCTAATATTAAAGACGGTTTTGAGATACGTCAGAAATTGAGATATCCATCCATAAAAACATAGGAAGGATTATTAAAGAAGTACATGGTTTATAAATTGAGACCTAAACTCATATCTCCTATCCCATTTAAAGAGTGCTTATATGTTTAAGTCTGAAAGAAAAATATAATAGATAAATTTTATCGCTAAAATAAGAACGCCCCGTTTCCGGGGCGTTCATCAGTATGGGATTTATGCTATTTCTTCTGGTACCACAGATATATGATCATCAGAGCAAGGAGTCCTGCTAGCCCTCCATCTCCGAACTGTCCGACAACACGTCCTATACCTCCGATAACACCAAAAAAGTCATCGAAAAGTATGCCAACGATCACGCCTACCACTATCAGTGATTTCAGTATTTCAGTAAGTTCGCCTAGCCACTTATTGATAAAGTCAAGTGCGTTTTTCATTTTGCCTCCATTAGGGATGATTCAAGTTCGTGGTTTCGTTTATTTCTCAGACAAGATGCCTATAAAAACGATACAAGAACCAGAAGCGCCAATAGTCCGGCAAAACCACCGCTTAGGAATGAATCAACTAGATTTATGATTCCATAAACCGGATCAAATCCAGTATCGTAAACAATATTCGCAAAAACGAATAACACGATGAGACCCTTGATCAGGCTTACAATTCCACCAACTACATTCTCTACGGTTGAGCTAACATCTGCCATGAGTGTACCTCCTTGGTTTGTGTGTAGTAAACAAAAACGGGGATACGTATCCCCGTTTATTTCTAAAACTATTGTATAATATCTGTTCGGTGCTCAGAGTTTATCTCAATGTATTTCCCAAATTTACACAAATTATATTATAATTCAATTAGAATAAATTTTGGGGGGAATATCCGAAATTCATATAATAAATTGTATCAATCGCATTTGGGCATGGGCTTTAGCAGTAATGGATTTATTTTAACAAATTAGGTGTTTTTTCTATCAATTAATAAACAATAGAAATAAGGTTATCAGCATTCATTTTATCAGAATAATTATTTTGTAATATTTTTGTACGCTTCACAATATTGTTTTTGTTTATCTCCCGACTGGCATATTTTAGTACTGCTTTCTTCATTTCTTCTGCAGAGTCTGCTACTATACAACATTCCTCTAGTATCTTATCAGTTATCATTTTAGAGTTAACAATACAATACCGCCCATTATAAAGCGCGTTTATCAGCTTTAATTTCATTCCTGTCTTTTGGGAAGTCGGTAAAATATTAATCTGTGCATTATTTATTAGATTTAGTAAATCTTCCGATTGAATATTAGCCTCAATTATAACATTTGAATTTTTATTTACAGCAGTTAACAGTCGGGTAGATGGATTTCTACCGGAAATAATAAGCTTAACGTTAATATCGTTAAATACTTTATGAATAAGATACAATGCAGCATTTTCATTCTCAGGCACAGATAAATTCCCGTGATATAGAGCATAATTCCCTTTGCCGGCTTTTATGTTCACGGTTTCATTGCCGTGAAAAATGGGAACATATACAGCCCCTGAATACATAGACGAAAAATAAATTGTGTCGCTTTCCGAAATTGGTGCAATAATCTCAGCATGTTCAATATTCTTCTCAAACTTTCTAAGTTTTCTATTCTCAGATATAAAATATTTTTTCTTAAACCAATTTTGTTCTACTTGGGCTATGCTCTCGTAGTAGTTGTGTTCCACATTATGGGTTCGAACTATCTTTTTTCTATTTTTTAAACGTGGATCCGTTAAGTAAAAACATGAGTGAAGTCCTTCGAATAGAATTGGGTTATCATTCTTTAATAGATTGTTTATTAATTGGCTGGACCTACGCGTCCTAACAATAAATGGTTGTTTTGAAAAATAATGAAGTGGGTTTCTATATCGACGGTAATAATTTATATTCGAACAGATAGATTCTAGTCTAAATGACCTTTTTCTTCCATAATAAAAACAGTGTAAATATATTTTAACACCCACACTGTTTAATGCCTTGATCTTATAGTAAATATCAATAACACCACCATAATCAGGGGGATAGGGGATATCAAATGAAACAATATTAAGTTTCATCTCACACCCACTTTCTTTCACTATAATATTCATAGAGAGAATCAACTGTGTTGTGCAGGTCGTGATATTTAATAACCCATTCTTTTGAATATTTTTTATGTTCTAAAATTTTATTTGGATTTTCAACTAATTCCTGCAACTTGTTTTTTAAAGTATCACTATTCACATTTACAAACGGATTATCAGGGATAAAGTCTATGTAATCAGGAATTAACTCAGTGACACAGCAAAGTCCCATAGATAATGCTTCAATCGAATTCATCCCATATCCCCAACCACCACGATTATGCACCTGGTCCACCAGAATATCGCATGATTGCTTAATCCTTAGGGTCTCATCATATGGTTTGTTTTCTATGAGAATAAATTCAACATTTTTATTCTCTTGTTCGAGTGTTTCACATATTGGAATTATGGTGTCACTCCCCTTGTAGTGACGATTGGTTGGGCAATGACAGATACGTATCTTATCACGTATTTGATAATCCGGCGAGAATTCTTTTGAGTTAAATGGAAGAAATAAATAATAAATATTGGGGTGTCTTTTTAACAAATCTAACTCACTTGTCACATTCAATGATGACACACTATCAATTTTTGATATCACGCCCCTAGTTCTCATATCTTGACCATGATAGGTGCACACAATATGTTTTTTTGCTTCTGCCAGTCTATCTACAAATCGTCCATCCCGGTAAAACTCCAACCCCCATTCCAAATGAATAATATCATAATCCATAAGTCCCAGGCTTTCAATCGCCGGTTCAACCGTAAAATGCCAAAGCCAGTCACGAAATTGAAAATACATTCTCTCAAACTTTGTATTGGGCTCCCACACGGGCGGATAACCTTCTTTTTCTTTATGGTCACCCATTTCTCCTCGGAACCTCTGATAGTAGCGGTGTCGCCCACCCAAATACAAAGAACTCGTATTGATCAATGGCAAATTCAGACAAATACCAGGATCATATTTGTGTTTTGATTTATAAAGGGTTATAAATGTGCATTCATTACCTTTGGCTTCGTGAGCACGTTTCCAACTGCACAGTGTCCCCACTGTGTTTTCTGGTGAGATGTAAAGAATCTTCATCAGAGTAATCTTTTGTAGAGGGTCATTAGCTTATTGCTAATTGATTCCCAATTATATGGATTAAGTATTAATCTCCGGTTCTGGAGTGCCTGATTTTCCAATAATCTATGATCTTGTAGCAATTTAATTAGCCCTTCTGCAATAGTTTGGGCTGACCCTGGGAATGACCACCGAATAGATTCACTAACATGATAGCGAATTGGAGGTAAGTCTGACGCAACAATTCCGCAACCAGCAGCCATAAACTCAAATAGTTTTGTTGGTGTATTGTTCATAGTCAAAGAATTTTTCTGAAATGGGATAACACCAACAGCTGTTTTATTTAAGTAGGTCCACACATCTTGATGAGGAATTTGTGCAACCCATTTAATATTATCTGAAAGTCCGTTTTTTTTAATGGTGCTCAGAATATCATCCTGAAATTTTGGCAGTCGAAAGTTACCCAATAGGGTCAAAATAATATCTGGAATTATCTTTTTAAGAATGAGCATGGATTCCACCAATTCCTGAATGCCTCTTTCTGGCCCTAGGTGTCCGTGATAGAGAACAGTATTTCCCCGACACCCATTGTTAGGGAAATCAGATATGGATAGTTTGGAAGGATAACATTGTAAAACAAGCGGATCAAACCCCCAATCTTTAAAAATACAATCCTTGATAATTGGATTGCTCAGCACAATCTGATCTACATATCTCAAATAATAACGCTCTTTATGGGTTCTCAATGAGGTTATTAAGGCCCGTAAACTGGGGTGGCGGGTGGAAAAAGTTTTATTTATAACCCGCAGATCTTCATGAACATCATATATTACTTTAGAAGTATAGTTACGTTTTGAATGTCGAGCGAGGGGCAGCAAATGATATTCGTGAATATGCAGTACCTTGGGTGGTAAAACTTTAAATTCTTTTCTTAAAACATTTAAATATTTGGGAATAGAAAATTCTATCGCTGGAAAGTTTTTATGGACAATCATCTCGTCGGACATATCCATTTCTGAATCAGACCTAGTATAATAACGGATAGAATGGCCCAGTTTTTTCAGTGAAATCAATTCCCGGTGATACACTCTTTCATCATCAGGAAAATGTTGACAGGAGACTACATAAATCATTTGATAAAGCTTTTTAAGGCAGACCTTTCTTCCTTATTTATTACAAACAGGAACCAAATAGTGGGATAGGAAAAAGTAATTACCAAGCGAATCCAAACATCATCACCTGTAACAAAAACAATCCCCATAAAAATTGCGGGATAGAGACATGCAAACCAATTATAAGGCACTGGGTAGATTTTACGGCTTCGTATAAAAACGGACGAACTCATAAATAGAAAGGCAAATACTGTGGACCATGCAGATCCCATTACTCCATATCTGGGAATTAAAAAAATATTCAGAGCAATATTTACTGTGGCCCCTATAGCACGAAATATAGGTATCCAATTCGTTATTTCTCTCGTGAAGATTCCTGGCAATTGGATCACATAGGTGCCAAAAAAGAAATAGGCAAACAAAATGCAGAATACAACATTTTCAGCAGACCAGAATTGTTCCCCGATCAAAGTTCCTGTACCTATTGGGAAGCGCATTATTTCTGAAACCCACAAACTTACTGCTACAATGACAAACCCCAGAAATCCCAGAAAGAATGTTGCTATTTGAGAGAAATCCTTTTGGGCATTGGGTTCCTTACCCCATTTTAGAAAATAGGGTGTCCAGCCCATGTTGAATCCCATTACTACAATTAAACCGAAAATCCCCAGTTTGTATCCAGCTGAATAAAGCCCTACTTCTTGTGTGCCAGCCATCCAGTATAGCAAATAACGATTTGCAAGTTCCATGATCATTGTAAAAATCCCGGCAGGTAAAAAAGGAATCGCAAATTTAAGCACAATTTTAAGTGTTACCGGCTTAATGTTTCTAAAGTTAACACGTTTTATAATGATTGGTAATGAAAGTATAAACACGATACTGGACGCAGCCAAATTTGCAAGAAGAACCCCTAAAATACCCATTCTTAGGATAACCACAAAAAAAACATTGAATCCCATCGTGGAGAGAACGTTTGTTAAATTAAAAGCAATAAACGATACAGATTTCTCTTCTGTGCGAAGCAACAATATCGGCAGATTCCAAAGCGCATCTAACAGTAGCACCCCTGACAGCACAGCAATCCATGTAGGTTGATCCACACCTAAAACAATTTTTGCAATAATATTTCTAGAAAAGAAAAGTATACAGGAAAACACCACACTACTAATCACCTGTAGGCCATAAATCGTAGAAATATATTCACCCTTTTCCTGGCCTTCTTTTTGTACCGCATATTTCATGAGAGCTGAGTCCATACCATAACGGTAAAGAATTAAGGCAAATCCCATAAAAGCATAGGCCAGGGAAACCACCCCGTACTCTTCTGGTGTAAACATATGTGTATAAAGTGGAAGAAGGAAGAATGTGATCAGGCGCGTCAGAATATGGCCAAAGCCATAAATCAGCGATTGTTTTCCGAGTGCTTGAATAGACATCTATTCGGTCAGATCCAGCTCCAGCGTATCCCGAAAAACTCCGCTAGCACCAAAATTTTCCTTAAAACGAGCCAGCCCAAAATTGGGTTCTCCATTTTCTGTAAATAAACCAAAATCAAACACCTTCTTCCCGCTCTTGATAGCTTCTTTAAAAATTGTGAAGAACAATAAATTTAGTGCTCGTTTGTCCTGAAAATTTTCATCATGTGAAATGTAAAATGCCAACTGTGCTCGTTTATTCAAGATAAAACTTACTACTCCTGCTATCATTTTATCTTTAATAAATGCACCGTGCAAAATAATCTTGTTTGGGAAAATGGCCTGCAATAATTCTAACTCTTTAAGACTGTGGGTAGGTGAAACACCATGCCGTTTGGATAAATTATTTTCTAATATTCTATAAAATATTTCGAAATTTGTTGATTGCTTTATCTGTACCCCCTCTTTCTCTGCTTTTCGTACAGCCTGACGGTGAGATGGCTTAAACCCTTTCGCTATCTCCTCAACTGTGTCTGGTAATAATAAGACACTTGAGATCTCCCGCTTTACATAGGTAAAACCCATTTTAAGCAATGCAAATTCCATCTGGTTTGACATTGATTCACTGTAACAATTTGGAGGGAGAGTAATCTTGATTCCTGAAAATTTTTCATCTCGAGCATACTTTGCTAGTGCGATGACCAAATCAAATGATTCTTTTAATGAAGGAGAGGTGTTTGTAACCAAACTACCAATCGTTGCTCCTGGATGAGAGTGTAGGATGTATCCATTTTCTTCATTGACGCTAGCTGCGGGGAAAACAGCGTACCCTTTCTCTTTTTTTTGAAAATACAGGCTGTGGTCCTGAAAACGATCTGGTGGATGATAGTTCAAAAACCTGCGGGTATGAAACATCGTTCCATTGAATGATCTATCTACAAAATCATCCCAATCCTTACTCTCAAGTCCATCAAACCTATAAACTTCTAATTTGGTATTCATACTATCAGAAAATTAAGGGCTATAGTTTTTTTGTACAATTAAGTTTATAATGTGTATTGTCTAGCGTTGTTCCCCGCTTTAATTTGAATAAAATCATGTGAAACGAAAGTGTCTGATTCATCTATAGTTACCATAACCGGAAGAGAGATCCTAGACTCTCGAGGAACCCCAACAGTTGAGGTTGATGTGTTATTAGCTGATGGCTCCCACGGAAGAGCAGCGGTTCCGTCTGGCGCTTCAACCGGTGAACATGAGGCAGTGGAACTTCGGGATTGCAACACAGATAGATATATGGGGAAGGGCGTTCTAAAGGCAATTCAAAACGTGAATGGTGTTTTACAGGAGTCAGTAAAAGGTAAAAACGCTCTTGGTCAGGAATCCATTGATAAAAAATTAATTGAAGCAGACGGGACAACAAACAAAAGCCTACTTGGCGCAAACGCAATTCTTGGTGTGTCCATGGCAGTGTGTAGGGCAGCGGCAAACCACAAGAGAGAACCTCTGTGGGAATACCTTAGCCCCAGCAGTTCGCTAATGCCGGCACCCATGATGAACATTCTAAATGGGGGTAGCCACGCAGACAATAATGTGGATATCCAGGAATTTATGGTTTATCCATTAGGGATAAATTCTTTCTGTGACGGATTGAGAACAGGTACAGAAATTTTTCATCACTTAAAAGGTGTCCTAAAATCAAGAGAATTAAATACCTCAGTGGGTGATGAGGGAGGTTTTGCTCCAAACCTTAGATCTAATGAAGAAGCTATTGAGATCATTTTAGAGGCCATTGATAAATCAGGGTACAAAGTTGGGCAGGATGTTTTTTTGGCCATCGATGCAGCAGCAAGTGAATTTTATAAAGAGGGGCTTTATCATTTATCTTCAGAAAATCTCACTCTGTCGGCAGAAGAAATGGTAGAATTTTGGCAAGCCCTGGTAAAAAAATATCCCATTGTTTCTATTGAGGATGGTCTGGACGAAAACGACTGGGATGGATGGAGCTATCTAAATAAAACATTAGGGAGCAATATACAAATTGTGGGAGATGACCTAACTGTGACAAATTTAAATCATCTTCAGCGTGCTGTAGACGAACGGTCAATGAATGCTATATTAATTAAATTAAATCAGATTGGCACTGTCACTGAAACAATGCAGGCAGTAGAAATGGCAAGAAAAAATAACTTTGGTGCAATTATATCCCACCGCTCTGGAGAAACAGAAGACTCTTTTATCGCTGATTTTTCAGTTGCAATGGGAATGGGACAAATCAAAACTGGTTCAGCCTCAAGGACAGACCGACTATGTAAATATAATCAATTATTAAGAATTGAAGAGCAATTAGGAAGCATGGCAAGCTATCCAGATATATCTGTTTTAGGGAATTCATGAGACGAAATAAAAAACCAAAGAAAAACCCCAGAACTCTTCGATACAGACAGAAAAATACGGCAACAAAAAAACGGCTCTTACGGGGAATTGTTTTACTGGCCAGTGTTATACTGGTTATTATATTTTTCTTTGGTGACCATGGTATTTATCAACTAATAAAAATCAATTCAGAACGAAAAAGAACTCAAAACCTTATTACTGAATTACGTCTTGAAATACAAAACTTAGAAAATGAAAAACAAAATTTACAACATAATGATGAGTATCTTATGAAACTCGCAAGAGAAAAATATGGGCTGGTGAAGCCGGGGGAAAAAATGTTTAGAGTGATTGAAAAAGAAACTGAGGAATAAAATATATCTTCAGTATTAATTCTATCATTATATCCCTTAATACCTTTTTATTTGCCAACCTGATTGAGAGCCGGTAATTTCTCAACCATTGTTTTTACCCATTTTTATCCAAGAAATAATCTATGTCTAAAAAAGTTACTCCCCGAAGTCAAAATTTCTCCACCTGGTATACAGATGTAATCACCCGCGCAGGGCTGGCAGACTACGGCCCTGTCAAGGGGACAATGGTCATTAAACCCTATGGCTTTTCTCTATGGGAAAATCTGCGGGATGCCCTTGATAAGATGATCAAAAACACTGGACATGTAAACGCTTATTTTCCCCTATTTATTCCTAAATCTTTTTTGGCTCAGGAGGCAGACCATGTGGAAGGTTTTGCTAAAGAATGTGCTGTGGTTACCCATACCAGATTGAAAGCAGGAGAGAAAGGCCTTATTGTTGATCCAGAGTCAAAGCTGGAAGAAGAAGTTATAGTCAGACCCACATCTGAAACGGTCATCTGGTCCATGTATAAAAAGTGGATTCAATCTTACAGAGATCTTCCATTGCTCATCAACCAGTGGGCAAATGTGGTTCGCTGGGAAATGCGCACAAGACTGTTTTTGAGGACAACTGAATTCTTATGGCAGGAAGGACACACCGCGCACGCCACTAAAGAAGAAGCAGAAAAAGAAACATTGTTAATTTTAGGCCTCTACAAAAAACTTGCCGAAGAATATCTTGCCATACCTGTTCTCACCGGTTTGAAATCAGATGCAGAAAAATTTGCCGGCGCGGAGCGTACCTATTGCATTGAAGCAATGATGGGCGACAAGCGTGCCCTTCAGGCAGGCACATCTCATAATCTCGGACAAAACTTTGCAAAAGCCTTTAACGTTACCTATCAAACAGAGGACAATCAGGAAGAATTTGTATATGCCACAAGCTGGGGGGTGAGCACCCGCCTCATAGGTGCTGTTATTATGACACATGGAGATGATAAGGGTCTTCGTCTCCCTCCTCGGGTCGCACCCTATCAGGTGGTTATTGTTCCCATTTGCAGAACAGATGAAGACAAACAGAATATCAGTCAATTTATCGAAACTATTCTTAATGAATTCGGTGAGAAAAAAATAAGAGTTTATCAGGACTGGAGCACCAATTCTCCCGGTTTTAAATTTAATGAATGGGAAATGAAGGGAGTCCCCATACGAATGGAAGTGGGGCCCCGTGATGTGGAAGAAAATCAGGTGATGCTTGTGAGAAGAGATACAGGAGATAAAATTGCCATACCAAAAAACAATGTGGCAACCAAAACGGAGAACCTACTAGAGGACATTCAGGACAATCTGTTTCAGCAGGCCTTGAGTTTCAGAGAAGAAAATACCCACACACTTGACTCATTCAGTGAGTTTAAATCTATTATTGAAAATAATGGCGGTTTTGTACGGTGTGGATGGGACGGTGATGCTGAAACTGAGTTAAAGATAAAGGAAGAAACAAAGGCAACCATTCGATGTATTCTTTCTGATGGCGATATATCCGGAAAAACCTGTGTCTACAGTGGAAATCCCGCAAAACATGAAGTGATATTTGCTAAAGCATATTAAACAACAATGATTGTGCACACTGAGGCAGTGGTGCTGAAAAGGTTTCCGTTTGGAGAAACAAGCATGATTGCACGGTGTTTTACGCGGAAGGAGGGGAAAGTGAGTGTCATGGTCCGTGGAGCCAAAAAGAAAAAACCTCACTATATATCTTTTTTTCAGCCTATTAATTATTTAGATCTTATTTATCATTTCAAACCTAAAAGAAGTATCCAGATCACTTCAAAGGTAACCTATCAGCGTATCTGGTCAAAATATCAAAATAATCTAAAACATATGTCATACGGATTGGCATTAATGGAAATCACAGATAAGGCAACCATCAATAATGACCCCCATCCAGACCTTTTTGATGAATTGGTATCCGTTTTGCATAAAATGGATACCCAAGAAAACAGATTGAACATTCTTTTTTGGTACTACGAAATGAGACTGCTCACTCTCTTGGGATTTAAACCAAACCTATCTACGGATAGGATCCCGGAGGCCACGTTCATGAACCCCGACGGATCTCCCAACAGCCGAGATATTTTGGAAGCTCTACAAAACCACTCTTTAGACTCCATCCCAGACCTCTCAATTACGGCAAAAGATCGTAAGACAGTTGGGGCATTTCTAACAGGTTATATGCGGTATTATTTCGATTATTCTGGACCCCTTCATTCTTTTGAATTTATGAAAAAACTTAGTTTTTAGTTATGGAAGAAACTTTCACCGGAATATTAACTATAGAAAAAAACGAGGTGTTTCTCAAAGGACCTTCCGGCCTAGACTATTTAAAAGACGAACACATCTGGGAAGGATATATAACACACTGGAAAGGCCAAACCGTTCATGCACGAAAATTGCCTCAGAAAGATTATGAAACCGGGAAGCACATCTATATTTTGTGGCCAGAAAAAGAAAAAAAAGGTGTCCCCTTTTTAGAATTATATTATAATGAGAGACTGGTCAAATACACTGCGTCCACCTTTGGACACAATGCCATCAATATTGGCGGAGATATTTTTAATTTTTCCCACTACATGAACGAAAATGAAATAATGACCCCGGAAGAATATTTTTTTCGTCCTGCTCTTGGAGAGTTTGCTCCTTCTCCTATAACGGGAAGGTTCGCTCTAGATGAAAATGGAAGGAATTATTATGATAAATTTGGAAGGAATTTCATGCGAACGATTCACGTATTACGGGTTGAGGGAATTGACGAAACTTCCCTATCAAAAATTTTTAATGAAGAGCTCAAGGTTATTCATCGCTCAGACCCCCATCCTGAAAATCCTGAAAAATACAAAGATTTTAATTTTTTTAACCGAAGCTGTACTACCATTTTACGTGACGGACTAAAAAAATACGGTTTTAAAAAAATTAAGGGTGTTTTCCCAAGGGATTTCTTTATCAGCGCAGCTTCCATATGTTTGAATATAAAAAAATTTAAATCGACCTTGTTTACCATGCCCCAGCTTTTGGTAAAAGAAGCTCCATCCAGTCTCACGACCCCATTTATGAATCCATGCAACTATTATCAGTTTCGTAAGTTAACCTATCAAAATCAATGAAATATCAATTCCAATCTGACCAGAGACAGTTTTCTTGGAAGCCCCGATACTTTACTGATGCAATTAAGGTACTCATTGGGCTAAACCTGCTGCTGTATATTTTTAAAACCATTTCCTATGGAGAGCTGGACCTGGTCCAAATTCTCGGGCTGTCTCCTGAAACTGTCTGGCCCCTTATTTGGCAGCCTTTAACCTATATGTTTGTCCACGGAGATTTTTGGCATGTAGCAATCAACATGCTTGTTCTGTTTTTGTTTGGTTCTGAACTGGAAACCATTTGGGGCAGATATGGATTTATAAAGTACTATCTTATTACCGGCATCGGCTCCGGGATGGTGTGGCTCGTTTTTCAATCATTTGCATCATCGTCTGCATATTTAATAGGTGCCAGTGGAGCTGTTTATGGTATTTTAACGGCCTATGGCCTTATGTTTCCAAATCGAATTGTTTATATTTATTTCCTGTTTCCCGTAAGAGTAAAATACTTTGTCATGATCTTGGGGGGAATCGCATTTTTCTCCTCATTAGGAAGCCACTCGAATATCAGTCATTTAACTCATCTATCGGGGATGATCATTGGCTTTGCTTATTTGCATTCCAATAGCCAGTGGAAAAAAATGATTTTTTCAATGAGAAAACACATCCTGGAGAAAAAATTAAAACGTGAAGAGATCCGCCAAAATAAGAAAAAAATGCTCCAGAAAGATGTAGATCACATCCTCGATCGTATTAACCAGGTAGGATACGATGGGCTTACAGATTCTGAAAAATCACGGTTATATTCAGCCAGCAGGGATATCTCAAAGGAGAAAAAAAAGGACTAAACTCCAACGAGGAGCAGGTAAAAGAAAAACTATCTGTGAATCACTAAGGGTTTTTCTTACAATATCTTTTGGTAAAACCCAAAATTTACATAGCGTGAATTACCTTTAAACAATAACTTATTATTTAGGTGAAGGTAAAACGTTTGTTGGTCTATTTCAGCAACACCAATTTTCTTGTGATGGTGTTTCCACCGCTGGTAAGGTGACAAAAATAAATACCCGCTGATATATCCTTGGGCTGCCAGGTAAATTCATGAAAACCTGGAGCCTGTAGCCCGCTGTACAGTTCCGTTACCTGCCTACCATTTACATCAACAATGCTGACAGACAGCTCTCGCACATCTTCCAGTTCATAGGCAATAACAGTTTTGGGGTTAAACGGGTTGGGATAGGCTTTGAATGTCTTAAATCCATTGATAAGAGCTGAAGATATATCTTGCCACTTGGGCGTTGCACTTACCATTTTATCGGTGTGCCGGGTCACCGGTTCTCCGTGCTCCGGATTGCCGGTCACATCGCTCAGTACATAATAATATTTTGTG
>Ga0066853_10000067_pt1 | contig 32071 bp, 30 predicted proteins | sample ETNtaG_28_FD_67284 | JGI IMG/M metagenome (GOLD analysis project Ga0066853, IMG submission 67284) | Marine microbial and viral communities from oxygen minimum zone, Eastern Pacific Ocean - ETNP201406SV61 | ecosystem: Environmental > Aquatic > Marine > Oceanic | place: Pacific Ocean: Eastern...
ATGCATCATCTTGAGGAGGAAGAGGTAAAGGCGGTCATGGAGAAGGTTCTTGTCGCAGTTGGCGATGCTGAACTTGACGCCGACAAGGTTGAGGAAATATTCAAATTGTCCAAGGTTGACCCTGAAGGATTCTTGAATTGCAAATCTAACGAGGTTCAGGAAAAGCAGGTCAATTTTGAAATAGACGAATCTAAGGGGGTGCGCTTTTTTGATCCTTTCAACTTCTATACTAAGGGAATTTACAAGGATATGGATGGCTGGTCGGTTTGGACGGTCGACAATTTGAAGGAACCCTGGGAATACGAATAGCAACTTGCTCAGGAATTCTTTTATATGTCATTCTGAGTGCTAGCGAAGAATCTCGCCCGTTGGTAGGTATTGAGATCCTTCGTCGCCAAAAGACTCCTCAGGATGACAATTTTGGGAATTTATTTAACGCATAAAAAAAACCCGCGAGACCTTAAGGTCCCGCGGGTTTTATATTTATATCTGGAGAAATTCTTTCCGGGTATCCTCAGGCTTTGTTTTCCTGATCCTGACTGTAGTCGTAGGACCCTTTTCTCGGTAACGATGCGGTAAACGAGTCAGCCTCATCCTTCATTTTTTTGTCCTTGGCTTCGCCCTCTTCTTCGGCTTTCTTTCTTAAATAAGCTTCTTTTTCCTGCTCGGTCATATTCTCTAAATCGGGCTGTCCTTCTTCAAGCTCGCCCTGAGCATTTTCGCCGCCCTCGACCGCACCAGCCTCCTCCGCTTCTTTCATGGACGTTTTAAAGTTTTTGATACTGCGTCCAAACGCGCTTCCTATTTCGGGCAGTTTACCTGCTCCGAAGATGATCATAATGATAACCAGTATGATCATCAGTTCCGGAAATCCTATACCCATCATGGCAATATTCCTCCAGTAAAAAGCTGACTTCCAAAAGCGGCCAGTCGCCATGAAAGCTACTTAAAAGTGCATAAAATTCATTTATTTCGCTAATTTTATCCCTTTTATAACCATAAATACAAGGAAAAAGCGTAGGTACTTTAGCGCTGGTAAGTGCCCGGAATTGCCTTCTCGATGTGGTATTGTAAAGGTGTATTTTGCAAACCTTACTGAGTTACCCTAATTGCTGACTGCCTTATCCCTATTCACAGTGGCCCTTATTCTCTTCTCCGCTTCATACTGGGTTAGGTGGAGGATAAAAACGGCCCAACCCCCTCCTCCAGATTTCAAACTAGGAAATCCTGAAGGATTCCTGCTCCTAGCCGCTGATGCCCTGTGGACCAAACAGATTGACCACGCTCGTGACCCCGCTCAACAAGGACTTAAACTGAACCCAAAAGGCCAGCGCATTCGCGCCAGTTTGCTAAATATAATTGGAAACACATTAGCCTCTGCCGGGACGCAGGATAAAGCAAGCGAGCATTTCAGGTCTGCGATCAAAACCGACCCCACCTTCGCGTTTCCCCACGGCAACCTTGGAAACCTCCTTTTTCTGAACAAAGATTTTTTTTCAGGCTGAAAAGGAGTTTAAGGAAGCTCACAGACTGAATCCAAATTACCCGGACGCGCATAATATTCTGGGTATCCTATACAAAACTCAAAAGAAATACGACCTCGCTGAAAAAGCCTTCAATGACGCGCTGAAACTCGATCCTGAGTTGAAAGTCGCCCGCGAAAATTTAGAAGCGATTCAAAATCTATAGAACCACAGACCGTAGGTGCCCAGCATGGGTATAAACACAGATAAAAAGCCTAACTGGATTCAGGATGACTCCTCCTTTTTATCCTGTAATCCTGTCATTTATTTTGTATTATTGAATATATGAAAATATTTAAAAATTACATCTTTACCGTTGCTATATTTCTTCTTCCGGCTATTGCCATGGCTTCCTCAGCGGATGGGATAGCTATGGAAGGAATGGAGTTGTATCGTGAGCAGGCATTCGACCAGGCGAGCCAAAAGTTTTTAGAAGCTCGCAAGGAAAAACCAGACGATCCTAAAATTTCTTACAACCTGGGCAATAGTCGTTATAAGCAGGAAAAATTCGACGAGGCTCTGCAGGATTATTCCCGATCCATCAATGAAAAGTCTGACCCTGCCTTAATACAAAAGTCGGCCTACAATATGGGCAACACACTTTTTAGAATGGGCAAGCTTGACGAATCTGTTGCCTCCTACAAGAAGGCCCTCGAACTTGATCCCGGCGATATGGACGCAAAATATAATCTTGAGTTTGTCCGCGAACAAATCGAGAAGAAAAAACAAGAACAACAACAGAAACAGGATGAATCCGGGAAAGACAAAGAAGACCAGCAATCCGGCGACGAAAAAGAACAGAATAAAAATCAAAACGAAAATAATCCGCAGGATCAGGCCGACAATAAAGATAATTCTAAAGAACCCTCAGACAAGCAGGAACAGAACGAATCGCAGGACAACCCTTCCCGCACCGCCGAAGCCTCACCCGAAAGCATGACTAAAGAGGAAGCGGAACAAAGACTGAGTGCGCTCACTGAAGATCTTAAAAAGTTCCAGCGCAAACAAGCTCTTGATATGAAATCACTCTTCACTTATCAGGGTAACGACTGGTAAAAATGAATCATCACTTACAAAAAAAAATTCAGGTGTGGGTTTTATTTTGTGCCTTGATATTTGGCGTAACCTTTCCCGGTGCGGTATTTTCGGAGGATATACGCCTGTCTACCACGGTGGATAAAAACCAATTGACGCTTGAGGACTCTATTGAATTATCAGTTACCGTTCACGGGGTCCGTAACCCGCCAATGCCAGAACTTCCTCCATTGTCCGATTTTCGGGTACGGTCCAGGGGAACACAGTCATCCACGCAGATTATCAACTCAAGCATGCGAGTCAGCACAACCCACAAATTTCTTCTCATCCCAAAAAATGTAGGAAGTTTTAAAATTGGCTCAGCAGTCATGAAACTGGATGGCGCTATTTATAAATCGGATCCCATCACCGTCTCAGTAGAAATATCCAAACCTGGAAGACCCAGTATTAATGAAGCCGCCTTCACTGAAACCAGTGTTTCCAAAACTGATCCATTTGTAAATGAGCAGGTGGTTTACACTTTCAAATTCTTCCGCAGGGTCGGCGCGAGAAACCTGAATCTCAGCATGCCTTATGATGATACTCTGTTCCGCAAAGAGGACATGGGCAAAGCTAAGAGGTATTCTCAGGTCATTAATGGAATCGCCTATGATGTGCACGAAGTTTCTATAGCCCTGTTCCCACTCAAGGCGGGCACAGCGGTAATTCCGTCGTCACTGCTTGAACTCGATCTTATTTATCGCACTCGGGGAAATCGCCAGAGAGATCCATTTTCAAAGTTTTACGAAGACCCTTTTTTTGGCGCACCAGTGCAAAGTGACCATAAATATTTATCAACAAAGCAAATTGAACTCAACATCCGCCCTCTGCCTGAAATAGGAAAACCAAAGGGATTTAATAACCTGACCGGCCGATTCGCCATTGCCGCAGAGCTTGGAAAAACCGAACTCGAGGCAGGCGACACGACAACGTTGACGCTGACAGTCTCAGGCACAGGAAACATAATGGATGTGACCCTCCCGGAACCAAATCTTAAGGGACAATTCAAAATTTACCCGGACCAGCCAACATTCAAACAAACCATTCACGGAACTCAAATTGGAGGCGAAAAAACATTCAAGTTCGCTCTGGTTCCCTATTCCACCGGCGCACAAACCATCCCTTCAATTAAGCTGAGTTACTTTGATCCTGAAAAAAATACATACAATACCGTTTCGACTCGTCCCATAAATTTAACGGTGAGGCCCGGAGTGATCGACGACAAGTTGAATCTGGTACAGCCCGGGTCTGTATCTGCTCCGCAGAGTGGGTCATCCATATCCATTCTCGCACGGGACATATTACCGATTCACACGAATTTGGCGGACTTTGAAAACTCAACGTTTAGCAAGACGCGGCAGTTTGCCTATGCAACAGGATTACTAGGCCCCATCGTGATATATTTTTTCGCCGCTGGATACATTCGATACAACCACCGCATGAAGGACGACATATCATATTCCCGCCGACAAGGTGCCTATAATATTGCAAAGAAAAAACTTGAGCAACTATCGTCTTCCCATATTGACTCAAAAGATTTTATGAAAGATTTCTCACAAATATTTCGCGAATACATCGGCAACAAACTTAACCTACAGGGAACTGCTTTCACCGCCAAAGAGTTGGAAGAAAAATTGAACGATAATGATTATAAGCAAGAACAAATCTCTGCGGTAAGGAGACTTCTTGAAAAATGCGAGGCCATGCAATACACACCCGTGACAACCGGCAAAGACAATGAGTTGATCGCCGAATCTTTGAACCTGCTAAGTCAACTGGAGAAACAGGCATGAAGATTCACTTGAAAACCATTTTATGGGCCGTTCTTTTTCTATTCGCTTCCGCTCCCAATTCAATCTCAGCACAGGATGAAGATATTTCTTTAAAAATCGTTCGGGCCAATGAGTCCTATCACGAAAAGGACTATCAGTCTGCCGCAAAACTATTCGAAGAACTTATTGAGCAAGGTCAGAACAACGGATATCTTTATTATAACCTTGGCAACTCATATATGCGCCTGGGTAAAACAGGACATGCCATTCTCAATTACCTTCGCGCAAAATTACTCTTGCCAAGAGATGAGAATCTGGATGCCAATCTCAGGTATGCTATAAGTCAAACCACAGACCAGTTGCATCCTCCGCAAGGTGGATTTCTCTCTGGGCTCATTTTCTGGATGAAGTCAATCAACCTGAATGAGCATTTTCAGTTGTTAATAATGATCAATTTTTTATTCTGGTCCGCTTCTATAGGTTTGTTGTATTACAGAAAACATCAGTGGCTCATCGTAAAAAGAGTAACCCTGGGGTTTCTCTTACTCATCCTATTTTCAACGGGGATAAAATATTATTTACAATCAGAACAAAGAACCGGTGTTATCCTTGCCAATAAGGTGGATATTAAATCAGACAAAGGCATTCAAGATATAACATTATTTCAATTGCATGAAGGAGCCATCATTTCAGCAAATGAAGAAAACGATGGTTGGTTGCGCATTTCACTGGATGAAGATAAAACAGGTTGGATTTCTAAGAAGTTTGTTGGATTTTAACCAGGCACAATTATGAGAAACAAACGACCCCGCACCGCAGGAGGATGGGGTTCTATCCTCTATTCATTACAAAAATCAATGAAGGCCGGCGGGCTGTGGCCCATGATACAGGCCCTGCTACGCCGCAACAGTTGCAAAAGCTGTGCGCTGGGAATGGGGGGCCAAAGCGGGGGATTACGAGATGAAAAAGGCCATTTCCCGGAGGTGTGCAATAAATCTGTTGTTGCACAAGCGTCGGACATGCAAAGCGCCATCCCTTCTGAATTCTTTCAACAAAATAGCATAGCCGCACTTAGCACATGGAGTTCTTTTCAACTGGAACGTGCCGGACGATTGGTCAGTCCTCTCCTATGTGAACCCGAAGACACACATTACAGAGAAATCTCATGGGAAATCGCTCTTCAAAGAATCGCCGATCAACTTCAATCCACCAAACCGGAAGATTCATTTTTCTACGCCAGCGGAAGATCCTCAAATGAAGCCGCATTTCTACTTCAACTATTCGCGCGGATATTTGGAACAAATAATATAAACAACTGTTCTTTCTATTGCCATCAGGCTTCAGGTGTCGGCTTAACCCAAACTCTGGGAACGGGCACCGCGACAATCCAACTTGAAGATCTCGACAACGCCGATCTTATTTTTCTGATAGGTGCTAACCCTGCCAGTAATCATCCGCGTTTCATGAAAGTCCTAATGAACACCAGACGCCGTGGAGGTCAAGTTATTGTTATTAATCCAGCACGTGAATTGGGACTCGAAAGATTCAGTGTGCCTTCAGATTTCAGAAGTTTACTTTTCGGATCAGATATCGCAAGCACCTACATTCAACCCAATATTGGTGGGGACATTGCATTGTTCAAAGGTATCGCAAAGGGACTCATTCAGATCGAAACTCAAAAACCCGGAACTCTTGCTCATGATTTCATTGCAAACCATAGCAATGATTTTGAGAGTTTCAAAAGGAATATCGAGGAAACATCATGGGAAACCATTGAAAATGATTCAGGACTCACAAAATCCAACATAGAAGATATTGCGTACAAATACAGTCAAGCCAAAAATGTAGTGTTTGCCTGGGCAATGGGGCTGACTCACCATTCTCATGGCGTCGATAATATAAAAGAAATCGTAAACCTCTCACTCTTAAGAGGAATGATCGGAAGGAAGAATGCAGGACTCCTTCCATTGCGAGGGCATAGTAACGTTCAAGGAATAGGTTCAATGGGATTCACTCCGAAGTTGAAGCAGTCCATGTTTGACAACCTCAAAAACCAGTTCAACGTTTCGCTCCCACAGGAAGAAGGCTTGGATACGCTCAGTTGTATGGAATTTGCGCATCAGGGGAAAATCAAGTTTGCGTGGAACCTCGGCGGAAACCTTTATGGTTCAAATCCGGATTCTCAATTTGCCAAAGATGCACTCAGCAAAATTGATTTAAATTTATACATGAACACCACACTCAACCAAGGTCACTTTCAGGGGCGTGGGAAAACAACTATCGTTCTCCCCGTACAGGCTAGAGATGAAGAATCTCAAAATACCACACAAGAAAGTATGTTTAACTATATTCGTATGAGTGACGGCGGTAAAGAGCGGCACGCAGGCCCAAGAAGCGAGGGCAATATAATAGCGGATATTGCAATCCGAGTATTTAAGGAAAGTCCTGTCAAATGGGAAGATTTCCAGAAAAACGGAAATATAAGAAAACTTATAGGAGAAATTATTCCTGGTTTTGAAAAAATAATTAATATTGGACAAACAAAACAGGAATTTCATATAGCCGGACGAATTTTACATTCTCCTGAATTTCCTACAGCCGATGGTCGGGCAAGTTTCTCAATTTGCCCATTACCTCGATTAGGAAATAGTACAAAAGGTACCCTGACCTTCAAACTAATGACCATCAGGTCTGAAGGACAATTCAACACAGTTGTGTATGACGAGGATGACAGGTACCGTGGAGTAAGTTCCCGCGACATCATTTTTATGAATGCGGAGGATATCGACTTAACAGGAATTAAGGAAGGAGATCGCGTGGCGGTGAAAAATGAAACGGGAATACTTGAAAAGCAACGGGTAGTGGCTTATCCCATTAAAGCGGGAAACGTGATGATGTATTATCCCGAAGCAAACATCCTTGTGCCAAGGAACTTTGACATTAAATCACGAACCCCCTCTTTCAAATCAATTGACGTAAAAATAATCAGGGAGAAGTAAAGTTTCATCATCAGACCTCAGGTTTTGGGGGAACTCTCTTTAGGCTTTCCTTCTAATTCCAGATAGCGTCGGGTTGTGGCCCCTATCCATACTTTCTCAACTTTCCTTTTTCTCATGATGATAATATCCGGTACGGAGTTGACTATTTCCCGATACTTCTCCTCGCTTCTCTTCAATTCCTTATATCCAGAATCAATAGCTATCAAATCTGCCCTGCTACGCTCCGAAAAAGTTTTCATTGTTTCCCAGTATAACTTTTGGGCGTGTATCCAGGTATGAAAAAAAGGCATTCTTATCTAATTCCAATAATATTGAATTGCTTATAGCCCTGAGACTTGCCGAACGCGGTTTGGATTCCATCAAACCCATCTCACCAAAAAAGTCCCCCACGGTTCGGATAGCAATACTTTTATTGATTTTATAAATCTCCATTTTACCGGAAAGGACGATGCACATCGTTTCTTTGAAGTCTCCCTCCGCAAGAAGTACCTCCCCGGAATTCACAGAAACCAGATTCCCCTCGTAAAGAAGGCGCAATAAACCCGCCTCCGAAATAAATTTTGCGTAAAGAGACTTTCTTTAAAACTTCGAGTGGTTCACGGCGCACCATAAATTTAATTCCCTTAGGGTTCTCTTAATACTATCGGCACAATCAGCACGGGTTTGCACCGGTGAGCAAGAAATACTCCACATCGCCTGATATCACTATGAACCGATTTGTATTTTTGACAATAAATACTCAGGTTTTCGGTTTTTCGATATATTTACGCTCTACTTAAGCAGGAATTTCATCATACCTCTGGGTGCGCTACATACTCCAGTATTCAGAGGATGTTTGCCTCTGTCAAGAGCTAGGTCATAAAAACCCCTAATTGACAAGCACTTATACGGTTGACTTGATACGATCCCTTCATTTATAATTATCAATTTCCCAGAACCGTCGCTAAAAAGGGCTATGACCACAAACTCATCAATGGCAGACAAACCTAATTCCAAATCTATTAATAGTTTAGAGTTGATCGGCTCAACACCATTGGTTAAACTGAACAATATCGTACCATCCAATGGTTCTAACATTTACGCTAAACTGGAGTATTTCAATCCGGGTGGCAGTGTTAAGGACCGGATTGCTTTGGCCATGGTGGAAGATGCTGAAAACCGGGGGATTTTGAAGCCCGGCTCCACCATTATTGAGCCCACCAGTGGCAATACAGGAATCGGTCTGGCTCTCGTTGGCGCGGTGAAAGGCTACGAAGTTATTCTCGTTATGTCAGAGAATATGAGCGCCGAGCGCAGGATGATTCTTGAAAGTTTTGGCGCGAAAACAGAATTGAGCCGTGCTGAGTTCGGCATGGAAGGCACGATTGAAAGGGCGGAAGAACTAGCGGCTGAACATCCTGAATACTTCATGCCCCAGCAGTTCAACAACACCGCAAACCCAGAAGTTCACAGGAGGACGACCGGGCCGGAAATTGTCGCCGCAATGGGTGATGAACCAATTCACGCATTGGTGGCAGGAATAGGCACCGGAGGAACGATCACCGGGTGCGGGGAAACGATAAAACAACATTTTGACGATGTAAAAATAGTCGGTGTTGAGCCAGCGACTTCCGCTGTTCTTTCGGGTAAAAACCCGGGACCACATAAAATTCAGGGAATCGGGGCCGGATTCAAACCGAAAGTATTAAATATGGATATTGTCAGCCGTATCCTCCCGGTAAGTGACGAAGATGCGTTTGCATATTCGCAGAAATTGGCCAGCAAAGAAGGTCTTATGGTAGGCATCTCATCAGGAGCCTCCGTTTGTGCCGCTTACAAAATGGCAGAAGAGCTGGGACCTGGAAAAAACATTGTAGTTATCCTCCCAGACACCGGAGAACGCTACTTCAGTTTTCATCAATATTTTTAAGGAAGCAGATTGCATGGGATACGTAAAAGGACTTAAATGTAAAGAGTGTAAAAGAGAGTTCCCCAAAGAACCGATTCATGTTTGCGAGTTTTGTTTCGGTCCATTGGAGGTTGACTACGATTATGAAGCGATTGGAAAAAAGGTAACGCGAGAATCCATTCAAGCCGGCCCCCCTTCCATGTGGCGTTACAAAGAATTTATGCCCCTGGATGAAGACAATAAAGTTGGCCACCATGTTGGGTTCACCCCTTTGGTGCGTGCCAAGAATCTGGGAAAAGCGCTCGGACTCAATAATCTTTATGTGAAAAACGATTCTGTCAACCACCCCACTTTTTCGTTCAAAGACAGAGTTGTCGCGGTGGCTGTATCGAAAGCTATTGAATTCGGATTCGACACCATTTCTTGTGCATCCACAGGTAATCTGGCTAACTCGGTTGCCGCTCACTCGGCGGAAGCGGGACTGAAGAGCTGTATCTTTATTCCAGACGGTCTAGAAGCGGGAAAAATTCTCGGTACTATGATTTATGGAGCACAGTTGATTGCCGTCAACGGAGCTTATGACGATGTCAACCGACTATGCAGTGAAATCGGAGCTCATCACAAATGGGCTTTCGTGAACATAAATATCCGCCCCTATTATGGAGACGGATCCAAATCTTACGGATACGAAATCGCAGAGCAATTGGGATGGAAAACCCCAGATAATGTCATCGTTCCCGTTGCGGGAAGTTCGCTGATCACAAAAATTTGGAAAGCGTTTCATGAATTTGAAATGCTCGGCCTGCTCGATGGTAAAGTCCAATCTAAAATTTTCGCGGCGCAGGCAACCGGGTGTTCCCCCGTCACCACCGCTATCAAGAATGGAACCGATGTCATCACTCCGGTAAAACCAAACACCATCGCCAAATCTATCGCCATTGGCAATCCGGCAGACGGCTATTACGGCGTCAAAACCACCAAGGAAAGCGGCGGCTATGGCGAAGATATCAATGATGAAGAAATTGTAAAAGCAATGAAACTTCTTGCGGAAACTGAAGGTATTTTCACAGAAACCGCAGGTGGCGTAACTGTTGGAGTCACTAAAAAGTTGGTAGAACAAGGCCGCATCAAACCAGATGAAACAACTGTCATATGTATAACTGGAAACGGACTCAAAACGGTTGAAGCTTTGAGCGGTCAGTATGCCGACCCCGTAGTGATAGAACCTAAGCTAAACAGCTTTGAAGAAATATATTCTAATAGCGTAACTGCATAACAGTATCAAGGAGACCTTAAAAATGGCAGTCAAAGTAAGAATTCCCACCCCTTTAATGAAGCTGACAGACAATAAGGCTGAGGTGTCTGCTGAAGGGGGTACAATTTCTGATATTCTCAACAACTTGGAAAACCAATTCAACGGAATCAAAGAACGGATTTGCGAAGAAAATGGGGCTCCAAGGCGATTCATAAATATTTACCTCAATGAAGAAGACATTCGCTTCCTCGATGGTGAAAAAACAGAAGTGAAAGACGGGGACGAAATCTCGATCATCCCAGCAATCGCAGGTGGAGTTGGAGCCTGATGATCGACTTTACCGATGAGCAGATAGAGCGCTACAGCCGTCATATCATCCTTCCTGAAGTAGGTGGCGCGGGCCAGCAAAAAATGTTGGAAGCCAGGGTCCTGCTTCTCGGAGCGGGGGGGCTGGGTTCGCCCGCCGCGTATTATCTCGCCGCCGCTGGCATAGGCAATCTCGGGATTGTTGACTTCGACACGGTTGACCTCAGCAATCTCCAGAGACAGATCATCCACTCGACCGAGCGGATCGGTATGCTCAAAACTGAGTCCGCTAAAAAGACTATCCAGGCTCTCAATCCAGATGTAAAAGTAACCCTCTACAACGAAAAACTGGACTCTGGCAATATCATAAAGTTGTTGGAGAACTATGATTACGTTGTGGACGGATCAGATAATTTCCCGACACGGTACCTCGTGAATGATGCCTGCGTCATGAAAAATAAAACCCTCATTCACGGCAGTATCTACAGGTTTGAAGGGCAGGTCACCGTTTTCAAATCCGATGAGGGTCCATGCTATAGGTGTTTATATCCGGAGCCGCCTCCACCAGGAATGGTCCCCAACTGTCAAGAAGGCGGGGTCCTGGGTGTTTTGGCAGGGGTGATTGGAAACCTGCAGGTTGTAGAAACGTTAAAACTTATTTTAGGAATTGGCAAACCGCTGATCGGCAAACTCCTTATCTACGATGCCCTGAACACAGAGTTTCGGAATCTAAAGTTAAGGAAGGATCCTAAATGCCCTGTTTGTGGTGAACAGCCAACTATTAAGGAATTGGTCGATTACGAAGAATTTTGTGGTTTGCCGAGGTAATTCTGAATCATATCAAGGATTATTTCATTTTATCTGCGACGTTTTGTTTATTTTGAAATCTAATCCTTCATGTCAAAACTTAAGATGAAGCTCTCACTGCCAACAGAAGTCCAGACACCCAGTTGCCCGGTTATCACAGATGACTCGGTGCTCAAGACAATCGGAAATACCCCTCTTATCCGGATCAAAAATCTTGGTCAGGAATACAAAGGCGTAACCATCTTCGCCAAGGCAGAATGGAAAAACGCGGGTGGGTCGGTCAAAGCGCGTCCTGCTCTTAAAATGATCGAGGACGGTGAAAAATCCGGCGCGTTGACAAAAGATAAAATTATACTCGACTCCACTTCAGGCAATACTGGAATCGCTTACGCGCTGATAGGCAAGATAAAAGGCTATAAAGTAAAACTGGTGATGCCAGCCAACGTCTGCAATGAACGAAAAGGCCTCATGGCTGATTTCTACGGTGCTAAAATTGTAACATCCAGTCCTTTTGAAGGGTCTGACGGAGCAATCCTTCTCGCTAAAAAAATATACGAAGAAAATCCCGACATCTATTTCATGCCAGACCAGTACAACAACGACTCCAACTGGAAGGCACACTACGAAACAACCGCAAAAGAAATCTGGACGCAAACGGACCATCGCGTTACCCACTTTGTCGCAGGGATTGGCACCGGTGGAACCATTATGGGAGCCACCCGCGGTCTCAAGGAATTCAATAAAGATGTCCAATGTTTCGCATTAGAGCCGGAAGAGGAGCTACACGGACTGGAAGGCCTAAAGCACATGGCTAGTTCAATCGTTCCCGGAATTTATGATGAATCCATCCTCGACGGCAAGATAAGCGTTTCAACTGAATATTCTTATGACATGGTTGAAACCCTCGAAAAAGAGGAAGGTATTCTTGTAGGCCATTCATCGGCGGCGGCACTTTGCGGTGCACTTAAACTTGCAAAAAGAATCGAAAAAGGGGTCATCGTCACGGTCTTTCCAGACAGTTGCGATCAATGCTACGTCAATTTCGGTAAATTCAAAGAATATCTGGATGAACATCAATCCCACAAACTGCCTAAAGCTGACGGATAATCCTCCTAGCCCTGGCATACCATGCCCCGATTCCAAAAACATCTCTTCATCTGCAATAATAAGCGCACCGAGGATGATCCGCGCGGTTCATGCTCCGCATGTGGGTCAGACGATTTACTCGATTACGCGAAGGGACGCATCCACGAAATGGGATTAAAAGGAAAGGTGCGGGTCAATAAGGCTGGATGTCTCGACGCCTGCGCTCATGGGCCGGCGATGGTCGTTTATCCAGACGATGTCTGGTACTCCCCAAAAACAAAAGAAGATATGGAAGAGATTATAAAGGAACATGTCCAAAACAACCGCACTGCCAACCGACTTGTCATAGAGTTCAAGAAAAAGAACTGACTTTCGATCAGGTTTATTTAACACCATTTCCTGCTTGCAGATTATAAAGTTTCCAGTAAACCCCATTTTTTTGAAGCAGTTCCTTTTGAGTTCCATACTCAGCGATTCGCCCTTCCTTAAGCACCAGAATCTTATCAACATGCTTCAATGTGGAAAGTCTGTGGGCGATGATGATAGATGTTCTGCCTCGTATGATCTCTTTAATCGCATTTTGTATATGGCGTTCCGTTTCTGTATCAATACTTGATGTCGCTTCGTCAAGAACAAGAATTCTGGGATCAGCCGCCAAAGCTCTGGCAAATGAAAGCAATTGTTTTTGCCCGAGAGAAAGAACACTGCCTCGTTCTCGAATTTCCTGATCATACTTACCTGGCAGGCGATCAACGAATGTATGTAAATTGACTGACTGCGCGACCGATTCAATATATTCGGATGGCAAGTCCGTATTTCCCAATCGAATATTGTCTAGAATGTTTCCTGAAAACAGAAACACATCCTGCTGAACCAGTGATATCTGACGGCGCAGGTCGTACTTGCTCATTTTGCTAATAGAAACACCGTCCAACAATATATCCCCACGACTGATTTCATAAAATTTGCATAGAGCATTGACAAGAGATGACTTCCCAACCCCTGTCGCGCCAACCACTGCCAGGCTCTCCCCTTCTCTAACAGAGAATGAAATATCTTTAAGGACGAAATCATCCTTCTTATAGCCAAACCACATATTACGAAACTCAACTTCACCACGCATTCGCTTGACTGGAAGCGGAGTGGGCGGATCACTATAATCTTCAGGCGTGTCCAGTAATTCGAAGGTCCTCTCCGCCGAAGCGATGGCGGTTTGAATAATATTGAATTTCTCAGCAAGGTCCCGAATTGGCTCAAAGAATTTCTGCAAGTATTGTAAAAAAGCGACTAGGACACCAAGCTGCATCTGATCCTGAACAAACTTACCCCCTCCATACCAAATCACCAATACCATCCCAAAGGCGCTGAATACATCAATTGAAGGGAGATAGATGGCGTTGTAGTGAATCGCACGGAGGTCTTCTTTAACTTTGTCATCGTTAATCGCTCGGAATTTTTCATGATGGATTTTTCCCCGGTGAAAGAGATGAACCGTTGGCATGCCAGAAAGGTTTTCTTCTAAAAACGTATTCAACCGGGTTACATGAGCGCGATTTTTTCGCAATGCATCTCGCGCTCGAACACGGTAGGCCCTTGTCGCAAGGTATAGCAGTGGAAATACGGTGCATACAACCAGCGTCAATTGCCAGTCCAGATACAACATGACGCAAAGGATACCCATCAAGGTAAACAAGTCGCTGAAGACAAGGATTAATCCGGATGTCAGCATCTCGTTAAGAACCTCAACATCATTAACCACTCGTGTTACAAGTTTTCCTATTGGATTCTTGTCAAAAAACTTGAACGACATTCGGTGCAAGTGGGCAAAGGTTTGGGTCCGCAAGTCATACATCACCTTTTGCCCGATGTATTGCATCAAATAGGTTTGAACAAACTGGCAGACAAACGCCAAGCCCAAAATAGAAAGATAAACAAGCGCAAGCTGATTCAGTCCTTCCAGGTTTGAAACCGAAATATAATCATCTATCGCTATTTTAGTAAGATAGGGTCCGGCAAGGCTTAATATAGAAACGCAAAAAAGAAAAAATATTGCGAGTAGTACTAGCGCACGATAGGGTTTCAGGTAAACAACCACTCTTTTGAACAAAGTCCAGTCAAGGTAGCTATCCTGTAAACTTTCCTCATGCAGTTTGCTCATTGAAGAGTGATCTCCATTTCCATTGCAAGCGCCTGATTTTTGTACGACCGTGCATATTCCCCATTCAGCCACATCAATTCATCGTGTGTCCCATCTTCCACAACAGTTCCGTCATTCATAACGACAATGCGGTCCGCCTTGCGCACTGCGGACAGGCGATGAGAAACTATCACCGTTGTAACTCCGCGAGTTAATTCTTTTATATTGGATAAAATGCCCTCTTCTGTTTCCGCGTCGAGGCTGGAGAAGGCATCATCCAGAATGAGGATTTTGTGGCGGGTCAACAGTGCCCGTGCCAGAGCGATGCGCTGGACTTGTCCACCTGATAGAGATACCCCCCGCTCTCCAACAAGGGTATCCAATCCACCAGGAAAGCGACTCATATCATTTAGTAAACCTGCTTTTTTAACGACCTCATTTATTTCATCGTCTACAACCTCGTTCACGCCAAAAGTAATATTTTCCCGGATAGTGGCAGAAAACAAATAGGGTTCCTGATTAACGTATCCAATATTTTCTCGAAGCACCGATAATGGAATTTCGCGAATCGAATGACCATCAATGAACAAGGTGTCCTGGGATGCTTCATATAAACGAGGAATCAATTGAACAAGAGTGCTTTTGCCGGAACCGATCACACCAACCACCGCCAGGATTTGCCCTTTAGGAATTTTTAATCGAATATCCTTCAGGCTTTCCTGTTTGGCCTCTGGATAGGTGAAACCAAGCCCACGAAACTCTATCTCGCCTGCCAATTCATTGATCGCCTTAACAACTTCTTTGTTATCGCTTATGCCCGCCTGAGCTGAAAAAATTTCCTGAATTCTGCTCATGGCCGCTTGCCCCTTCTGGGTGAGGTTAGCGACATAGCCGATTCCCATCATTGGCCACGACAACATCAACAAGTAACCGTTAAAGCCCACGAAGGAACCGAGGGTCATTTCTTCTCCTATCACAGCCTTGCCGCCAACCCAAAGGGAGATCATCGCGGCCACACCAACAGTCAACATGAGTGAAGGTGTGAAAACTCCAAACAATCGGGTCACTCTTAAATTCTTCTTAATGTATTCAAGGTTGAGTTTATCAAATTTTCTTTTCTCTGTTTCTTCCTGCACAAACGCATGCAAAACACGAATGCCCGCAAGGTTCTCCTGAACATGTGATGTGATTTTCGAAAGATGCTCCTGCACCGCTTCATGACGGCGGCCCATCTCAGGTAGAAATTTCCAAAATAGAATGGAAAGGACTGGAAGCGGAACCAGAACAACAAGGGTAAGCGAGGGATTGATCCAAAACATCAGACTGACACTACATACTATGACCACTGCACAATCTATCATTATGAGCAAACCAAGGCCTACGAAGTCCCGAACCGCACGCAGGTCGTTGGTAGCTCGGGACATGAGGTCGCCTATTTTCTGGTTTAGAAACCAGACTTTGTCCAGCGACAGAAAATGAGAAAAGAGATTATTGGAAATGTCCGCTTCAACTTTACGGGAAGGACCAAACAGAAATTTTCTCCAACCAAAACGGGACAATGCCTGCACAGTGGCAATAACAAAAAGCATTCCACCAAATCCCGCAAGATCAGAGCGCGAAGGCCCTTTGGGTAGTTCGTCTACCACCAGTTTGAGTAACCAGGGTATCGATAAAGCTGTAATGTCAGCTATCAATAATGCGAAAATACCAATCGTCATTTCACGACGATATTTACGCATGTATGGAAGGTAGGGTTTTATTTTTTCCGGGATCATTTGTTGCAGCAGGAAAGAAAAAGTATTTCCCGTGGTCTCCATTAGGAAGGAGTCAGGCCAGCCCGTGCGATAGAATCATAACCAAGGTTCCCATACAGAGGGAAACAAGGTTTTTGTATCCTTTCTCATGCTCTTCGTAAACTGTCGGCAGAAGATCGCCTATTGATATAAACAGGAAAGTCCCCGCCGAAATACCAAGTGCCGTTGCGACCGTATAATCGTCAAGCCCTTGAAAGATAAATACAGCGAATAAAGCGCCGACAGGGGTCGCCAATGAAAAAATAAACATGGACCATAAAATTTTCTTCTTGGAATATTCTCCACCCTTTACCAGCAAACTACTCAATGCCAGCGCGGCTGGAAATTTGTGAATTGTCACAGCGAGAATAATAACAACACTTAGGTTCATCATGGTCCCTGCACCAATGGCAATTCCATCAAGGATACTATGGAGACCGATCCCGACATATGCGGAAAGCCCAACCTTGTGATAATTACACTCACCCTCTTCACAAGGGTGCACCATGATAAATTTTTCCAGCACGAAAATAAGAAGAAATCCGAACATTATTGAATAACCCAACTGGCTACCCAGAACCGGAGAAATTTCCGGAAGAACATGAAAAAAAACGGCACCCAACAAAATACCAGCGCAAAAGCTGATAACGAGACGAAAAGTCTCCTGTGACCACATCTTGATTGTTGGAATCCACCCCCCGATCATCGAGATCGTGAAAACAAACATTAGAAATGGATAAAATATTGCCTTTTCCATATACCTCCAGGTAAATCAGGGAATTGATATTGGATCTTCCGTAAGGCCAACTACAACCCCGGATTAAGCTGATTAATTTGCTAGCAGGTTTATATGCTAGTCCTTTGATGTTGAATTGGCTAACATGGGTGCCAGAATTCGTGATAAAATTCTGAAATTGTTTCGCCGGACATAGTAATGCTGGTGAATTAAGCAAATTAGCATATATAAATTCAATAATCTATAAAGAATCCGTTGGTTCGCCTCCCGGCAAGATACTTGACCATTCGGACTATATTTCTTCAGACTTTGGGAAATCATAACATGTACGCAGTCATTCTGGCTGGAGGTAGCGGCACACGCTTCTGGCCTAAAAGCAGGGAACAACTTCCCAAACAATTACTAAAAATCACTGGTCAGGGAACAATGATCCAGAATACCCTCGACCGAATGACGCCGGTCATTCCGCCTGACAACACCTGGGTGATTACCAACGAAAACCACGCGCTCGAAACCTGTCGTCAACTGAAGCCGATGGGGTTTTGTCCTTCCCGGCTGATCGCCGAACCCGTTGGACGTAACACTGCCGCCGCCATCGGATATTCTGCCCGTATTTTAAGCGAATCCGACCCTGATGCCACCATGGCAGTTTTTCCTGCGGACCACGCTATCACCACCCTCGAAGCTTTTTGTGAACTGCTACAACGCGCCAAGACAGTTGCAAAAAAAGGCCACCTCGTTACTCTGGGTATCAAACCTCTGGCGCCCGAAACTGGCTATGGATATATCAAGCAAGGTCAGGCCCTTGAAGATGGCGCTTTCAAGGTGGACCGATTCGTCGAAAAGCCCGATCAGCAAACAGCAGAAACTTATCTTAAAGAAAGTGGCTATTACTGGAATAGCGGCATGTTCGTGTGGAAAGTATCCACCCTGCTCAATGAAATTAAGATACACTTGCCAGAACTTCACGCGCAACTCGATGCTCTCGCCACGAATACTTTCGAAGCAAAAGGGCGATACCCGTACCGAATGTTGAATGAATCGGGAAGGAACATTTTTTCATCGTTGAAATCCATTTCCATTGACTATGGCCTGATGGAAAAATCTAACAACACTGCGGTTCTGCCGGCAAACATAGGATGGAACGATGTTGGAGCATGGACCGCACTCGCGGATGTTTCTGTGAAGGATTCCCGAGGTAACGTGATCGCAGGAAACGTAATCGCCGTGGATAATAGCGAATCAATCATTCAGGGTGGCAACAGACTGGTTGCTACACTGGGATTGAAAAATATGATCGTGGTGGACACGCCCGACGCATTATTAGTCTGCCCGAAAGACCAGGCACAAGACGTAAAGAAAATTGTCGAGCAAATCAAATTGGAAAAACGACCCGAAGCCGTCACCTCAATGACGGAAATCCGTCCATGGGGAAGTTATACTATTCTTCAAAAAGATGCCAATTATCAGGTCAAACGCATCGAAGTTCTTCCCGGCGAATTGTTGAGCCTGCAGTCGCACCATCACAGGAGCGAACACTGGACGATCATTAGCGGCACGGCCCAGGCCCAGGTTGATGAAGTATCTCACAACCTGACACGAAACCAATCCATCGAAATTCCCCAGGGAGCCAAACATCGACTGGTCAACTCTGGTGAATCCCCACTCATAATCATCGAAGTCCAACTCGGCGACAAGCTCGACGAAAACGACATCACCCGCTACGAAGATAAATACGGCAGAGCGTAGAAAAATTTTAAAGCAAGCCTGATCTAGTGAACCGCAAAGTCGCAAAGAACGCAAAGAGAGATAAAGTTTTTTCTTTGCGCCCTTTGCGACTTTGCGTTAAAAATCCACCTTACCAGCATCAAAGAATATTTATCACTTCTTACAGCAATCCGCGATACAATAGGGGGTTCTAATTTACCGTATAAATAACCACTGATATTCGTGCCCTTGCACTCATGACTTATCATTCCCTCAGAGAATTTATCGAACGGCTCGAGTTTGACAATGAGTTGGTTCGTATTAAAGAACGGGTGTCGCCCCTTCTTGAAATCGCAGAGATCACCGACCGCGTTTCGAAACAACCGGGCGGCGGCAAGGCCCTGCTCTTTGAAAATGTCGAGGGTTCGTCCATGCCAGTTCTTATCAACGCTTTTGGCAGTACGAAACGGATGAACGCCGCTCTCGGTGTTCACAATATTGAAAAGATCGCCAGGGACATCGACAAATATCTCAAGGTTGCACCTCCCACTACGCTCATGGACAAAGTGAAACTGCTACCCATGCTTCTTGAGGCGGCGGCGTTTCCTCCCAAAATGGTTAGCGAAAAACAAGCCCCCTGTCAGGAGGTAGTCCTCACTGGTGACGATGTGGATCTTGGGGAAATCCCAGTCCTGCAATGCTGGCCCGATGATGCCGGACGTTTCATCACCTTCCCTATTGTTGTGAACCGGAGTGCCGACCGCAAGTTGAGGAATGTCGGACTCTACCGCATGCAAATATACGACAAGAAAACGACCGGGATGCATTGGCACATTCACAAAGACGGTGCCCATTTTTTTCATGACTATCGGAAGCAAAATAAAATCATGGACTGCGCGGTCGCTATCGGAGCCGATCCGACGGTTTGCTATTCTGCCAGCGCTCCTTTGCCCTATGGCATAGACGAATTCCTGCTGGCCGGATTCATCCGTAAGACTCCGGTCCCGCTCGTTAAATGCAAAACCGTCGATCTGGAAGTTCCAGCCACCTCTGAAATTATTTTAGAAGGATTTATCGATCCCTCAGAAATGCGTCTTGAAGGTCCTTTCGGCGACCATACAGGATATTATTCGCAGGATGGTGACTACCCAGTTTTCCACATCACCGCAATCACGCACCGAAGGAATCCGATTTACCTAACAACTATAGTCGGTAAACCACCGCAGGAAGATTTTTATCTGGGTAGAGCCACTGAACGGATTTTTCTTCCTCTCATGCGAACCCAGCTACCCGAAATTATCGATATGGACATGCCTGCTGAGGGTGTGTTTCATAATCTGGTCATCGTCTCGATTGACAAACGTTTCCCCATGCAGGCACGTAGATTGATGAACGCGCTCTGGGGAATGGGACAAATGAGTTTTGTCAAGACCATCATTGTCGTCGACCAAAGCATTGATGTTCATGATCACGGAAAGATCATTGACCTTCTCCTGAATAGAGTTGATCTCAAACGCGATTTGTTTTACTCGGAAGGAATTCTTGATGTCCTCAACCACGCATCTGACAGAGCACTTTATGGCTCTAAACTTGGCATTGACGCAACCGACAAAATTGAGGGTGAAGAAGGATTCGACTCTGAACCAGACCCCACTGTTACAGGCGTACTGCCCACACCCAAGGCGATCCTTGAAAATTTTACGGAACTAATATCCTGCAAGATCATCGAGCGGGAGGACCGACAACGGGTTGCATTTGCCACACTGGATAAAAAGTGCCCCCATCAAGGACGCGGGGTGATTGAAAAATTTATGAGCAATCGGGAATACTCCTCTATAACCGTGCTGATTATTCTGGAAGGTCATGAGGATGTGAATGACATATCGACCGTACTATGGAAACTGCTCAACAATATCGACCCCAAAAGAGATATCCATTACTTCGAAAACCGACTGGCTATTGATGTAACCCGAAAAACAGGAGAGCAAGGGTTTCTGCAGGACTGGCCTGACGAAATTAAGATGTCTGATGAAATAAAGAAAAAGGTGAATGAGAAATGGAAAAAATTATTTTAACCCTGCCTAGCTTACTTATAAAGCTCAGGGAAATGTATTATGTATTTGTAGCTGCCCAATTTATTGGGCGCCCTTTAAACCGCCCAATAAATTGGGCAGCTACACTTCTAAGACAAGTCTGTTTTGAAATCTCGACTCACGCGAAGCTCTCCTTGGTAAGAGGGGGTTCATGAGCTCTGACAACATCGTCGTCAAGGGCGCACGGGAACACAACCTGAAAAATATCACAGTGACCCTGCCACGCAATAAACTTGTGGTAATCACTGGACTGAGTGGGTCAGGAAAATCCACCCTCGCGTTTGACACCATATACGCAGAAGGCCAGCGCAGATATGTGGAGTCACTCTCCGCTTACGCCCGCCAATTCCTGCAACTGATGGAAAAGCCGGATGTCGATTCCATCGAAGGCCTTTCACCCGCCATCTCGATTGAACAAAAGACATCAAGCAGAAACCCGCGATCTACAGTCGGTACAGTAACGGAAATCTACGATTATCTGCGTCTTCTGTACGCAAGAATAGGTCGCGTCTATTGTTATGGATGTGATCGGGAAATTTCCTCCCAGACCGTCCAGCAAATTGTCGACCAAGTCAAATCGATTCCTGAAAAAACAAAAATAATGATCCTCGCTCCAGTAGTCAGTGGACGCAAAGGAGAATTTAAAAAGGAGCTGGTTTTTTTGCGCAAGAAGGGATTCGTGCGAGTGCGAATCAATGGCGAAGTCCGTTCCCTGGAAGAAGAAATCATCTTAGATAAAAAACACAAATACACCATTGAAGTGGTTATTGATCGGCTAATTATTAAAGAAAATATGGGCAAACGATTGACTGACTCTATTGAAACAGGGCTTGTAGAGGGAGTGGGCACTCTTGTGGTTGCCGTTTTAAAAGGTGCTGGCAAGAATGAAGAGCTCTTATTCAGCGAAAAATTTGCCTGTAGCTACTGCAATATAAGTTATCCAGAACTGGAGCCACGTTTGTTTTCGTTCAACAACCCGCACGGTGCGTGCCCCTCCTGCGATGGATTGGGAACCAAAATGGTTGTTGATCAGGACCTTGTTGTGCCCGATACTTCCTTATCCATCCGCGATGGAGCCATCAAACCCTGGGAAAAACGTACCTCTATTAATTTTCACCAGATGCTCGAAAGTATTGCGAAACACTTCAAGTTCAAACTCAATACCCCTTTCAAAAAACTATCCAAGGCAACGCAGAAATTTCTTCTCTTCGGCGCAGGTGATGAGTCCATCAAATATATTTATGAGCGTAACAACAAGCGGGAACACTACACAGGTACCTATGATGGGGTTATCTGCGACCTTGAACGGCGATATCACGAAACAGATTCAGCGGCAGCACGGGAAGACATCGCTAAATTCATGCGTACTCTTCCCTGCTCCTTATGCGACGGTACACGACTGACAAAAGCAGGTGTCTCTGTCCGCGTGGGGGATAATAATATTGTCGATTTGACAGGGCGCTCCATCGGTCACCTGCACGATTTTTTTCAAAATCTCAACTTATCGAAACAAGAACACAACATAGCCCGCCGCATTGTGAAAGAAATTCATGAACGACTCGGATTCCTCCTCAATGTCGGCCTAGAATATCTGACCTTGAACCGATCTTCGGCAACCCTTTCTGGGGGTGAAAGCCAACGCATAAGACTGGCAACACAAATAGGGTCCAGCCTTATGGGAGTCTTGTATGTTCTCGATGAACCGAGTATCGGACTTCACCAACGCGATAATGATCGCCTTCTAAGCACACTTGTTAAACTTCGCGACCTTGGAAATACAGTCATTGTGGTGGAGCATGATGAAAAAACCATCCTCTCAGCCGATCATGTCATCGACATTGGCCTGGGTGCCGGTGCCCATGGCGGAGAGATCATCTATTCAGGCGAACCTAAAAAACTTTTAAAAGATAAAAAGTCTCTCACCGGACAATATCTTTCCGGCAAAAAGAAAATAGCAACTCCGACCAACAGAAAACAAGGCAACGGTTTATTCCTGGAAATAAAAGGAGCGGAACAAAATAATCTAAAAAATATAAACGTCCGAATACCCCTCGGATCTCTGATATGCGTTACCGGAGTTTCCGGGTCGGGCAAAAGTACATTGATCATCGATATCTTATACAAAGCTCTGGCCCAACATTTCTGGAAGTCGACAGACAAACCCGGAAAATATAAAACAATTGATGGCGTCCACCTGATTGATAAAGTAATCGACATCGATCAGTCACCAATTGGCAGAACCCCCCGGTCGAATCCGGCCACCTATACCGGAGTGTTCACCATAATCCGCGACCTGTTCAGTCAGGTACCCGAATCGAGAATGCGTGGTTATAAACCCGGGCGGTTCAGCTTTAACGTAAAAGGCGGGCGGTGCGAAGCCTGCCAAGGAGACGGGGTTCTCAAGGTAGAAATGCATTTTCTTCCAGACGTTTTCGTCACTTGCGAAGTTTGCGATGGCAAACGATTCAACCGGGAAACCCTCGAAATTCTGTATAAAGGAAAAAATATAGCAGACGTATTGGAAATGACCGTTGAGGAAGCGACCATTTTTTTCCAAAATATTCCATCCGCAAAAATAAAACTGCAAACCATCGCCGATGTGGGACTCGACTATATCCACCTCGGCCAAGCCGCGACCACATTATCCGGTGGAGAGGCACAAAGAGTAAAACTGTCCAAGGAACTCAGCAAACGCAGTACGGGCCGAACTCTTTACATTCTAGATGAACCAACCACCGGACTCCATTTCGCCGATATCGAGCATCTATTGAAAGTCATTACCAAATTAGTAGGCTCGGGAAACACCGTAATCATTATTGAGCATAATCTAGACGTCATCAAAACCGCCGATCATATAATCGACTTGGGTCCGGAAGGAGGAGACAAGGGAGGGGAAATTCTCGCCAGCGGATCGCCGGAAGAAGTGGCAAAAACCAAAAAGTCCTACACAGGAAGATACTTAAAAGATCACCTTAACGGGAAACACTGATATAAAAAGCTGAGAATTAATTCTCTTATTTGTTCCCACAGCGGAGTCCCAAAGGACAGGGAACAAGATTCAGGTACTGGATTTAGTTGTCTTCAGTATTTTCGAGGCGGGCTACGGCGCGGAAGAGTTTGTGCTGGGCTTTTTCAAAGTCATCATCGGAGAGATCGGTATCTGCCAGCACTTCCTCAGCTTTAGCCAAAGCAGTTTTAGCGCGTTCTTTATCGATCTGGTCAAGAAACTCCGCTGCTTCGGCCAGCACGATCACTCGATTATCAGTCACTTCCAGATAGCCACCACTCACCACCATGTGAATAGTTTCCCTACCCTTTTCGCCATCTGACTCATAAGACAACTGACCGGGACGCATTGTGGTCAGGATGGAAGCGTGGTCATACAGAATCCCCAAGTCACCTTCTATACCGGGAACGTTGACCTGATCGACATCTTCATTCACCACCAGTCTTTCCGGCGTGACGATACTCAATTGCATTTTATTTTCAGCCATATTATTTTGCCTGGAGTTTTTTAGCTTTCTCGTAAACTTCGTTCAGATCACCGACCATGTAGAAAGCCTGCTCTGGTATATCATCCATACGCCCGTCCAGAATTTCTTTGAATCCAGCAACAGTATCTTCAACCTTGACGTATTTTCCTGGAGAACCCGTAAATACTTCCGCTACGAAGAATGGCTGAGAAAGATATTTCTGAATTTTTCGTGCGCGAGCAACGGTGAGTTTATCTTCTTCCGAAAGCTCTTCCATACCGAGAATCGCGATGATGTCCTGCAAATCTTTATAACGTTGTAGAACGGTTTGTACGTTACGTGCCGTATTGTAATGGTCATCGCCTAAAACTTGAGGGTCAAGAATACGCGATGTGGAATCGAGCGGATCAACCGCGGGATAAATACCAAGCTCAGAAATACGTCGATTGAGAACAGTGGTTGCGTCCAGATGCGAGAATGTTGTCGCTGGCGCCGGATCAGTCAAGTCATCGGCGGGAACATAAACCGCCTGAACCGAAGTGATCGATCCTTTCTTCGTTGAAGTGATGCGCTCCTGTAAGTTACCCATTTCAGTTGCAAGAGTAGGCTGGTAACCAACCGCAGAAGGGATACGTCCCAGAAGAGCCGAAACCTCTGACCCAGCTTGCGAGAAACGAAAAATATTGTCAATGAAGAGAAGAACGTCCTGACCGCCAACATCGCGGAAATATTCCGCACAGGTGAGGCCAGTCAATCCGACACGCATACGAGCGCCCGGAGGTTCAGTCATCTGCCCATAAATGAGAGCTGTTTTATCAATAACTTCTGAATCGACCATTTCGTGGTAGAGGTCATTTCCTTCACGGGTTCTTTCACCTACGCCCGCGAATACCGAGTATCCACCATGTTCAGCTCCAATATTACGAATGAGTTCCATGATGAGAACGGTTTTACCAACACCCGCACCACCAAACAGTCCTGTTTTTCCGCCCTTGAGGTAAGGCTCAAGAAGGTCGATGACCTTGATCCCCGTTTCGAGCATTTCCATACTCGTATCCTGCTCATCAAAAGGAGGCGCGTCGCGATGAATACTCCATCTTTCCTCAGACTCAACAGGAGGTTTCTTGTCTACCGGATCGCCAACCACATTGAGAATTCGACCCAATACTTTTTCGCCAACGGGGACAGAGATAGGTTTTCCTGTATCAATCGCTTCCTGTCCTCTCACCAAACCGTCAGTAGTATGCATGGAAACAGTACGGACCGAGTTATCGCCCAGATGCAGAGCGACTTCACAAACGATCGTTTCGTTGTCATCCTCTGGGCTTTTGAGGTGAATTGCGTTGTAGAGCGCAGGCAGTTCCCCGCCCTCGAAACTGATATCCACAACGGGACCCATTACCTGAATGATACTTCCTTTATTCATGCCCTTCCTACCTCCCAATAACATTCATTTTACGATCAGGCTTTGAGTGCTTCAGCCCCGTTTACGATTTCGATCAATTCTTTTGTGATATAAGCCTGACGCGCTTTATTGTAAGTCAGGCTCAAGCTACCGATCATATCACCGGCGTTACGACTGGCGCTATCCATCGCCGTCATCCTCGCCCCATGTTCACTGGCACTGGACTCAAGAAACGCACGATACACCTCAACGGTCATATACCTTTCAAGCAAAGTACCCAGAATAGTTTCTTCATCCGGCTCGTAGATATAGTCAACAGCCACCTTCGCCCCTTTTCCCGCATCCATATTTTCAGGAACGATGGGAAGAAGTTGCTCCAGAATAACCTCCTGCTGCATAACGGACTTAAATTCGTTATAGAGTACATAAACACGGTCAACCGCTTTTTCAGTATAAAGAGAAGCGAGCGTTGAACCAATTTCAGAAGCCTTGAGATAATTGAAATCCCGTGTCCAGCCTGAATGGTCGTGTAGTATTTTATTGTCCCTACTCTTGAAAATAGTGTGGCCCTTTTTACCGGCGGTGATCAACTGTATTTCTTTATCGCTATTTTCTTCAATAACCCGATTGGTTTTACGAATGATGTTACCGTTGAAACCACCACACAAACCACGATCCGCAGTAATAACCACCACAAGCCAGCGGTTCCCTTCTCTGTCATCAAGCAGAGGATGCAGGTCCTTATTGCACCGAGCTGAAAGGTGATTCAGCACATCCATCAGCTTAAGAGCGTAGGGTCTGGCCGACATGATTGCCTCCTGCGCCTTGCGCAGTTTGGAGGCAGACACGAGCTTCATCGCCTTGGTGATCTGCTGAGTGTTCTTTACACTCTTGATCCTTCGCTTGATTTCTTTAAGATTTGCCATGTTTTATTAAAAGTCCGATTAAGCCTGAAACAATCCCTTATATTCCGCAATAACGGCTTTCAGTTTTTCTTCCGTCGCATCGTCCAGTTTCTTTTCCTTATCGATAGTATCAATAATGTCCTTGTGTTTCTCCTCGACAAAGTTTAGCAAACCGTCCTGGAACTTTTTAACATCCGGTACGGCGATGTCATCCAGCAATCCGCGAACACCCGCAAAAAGCGAGACAACCTGCTGAGCCACCGAGAAGGGTCTGTACTGATCCTGCTTCAGGATTTCAACGAGACGCTCACCACGGAACAACTGTGCCTGTGTCGCCGCATCGAGGTCACTGCCAAACTGCGCGAAAGCCGCCATCTCTCGATATTGCGCGAGGTCAAGTCGAAGCTGACCGGCAACCTGTTTCATTGCTTTTATCTGCGCCGCTCCACCAACACGGGAAACTGAGAGCCCAACATTGATCGCGGGTCGAATGCCCGAGAAAAACAAATCTGTCTCAAGAAAGATCTGTCCATCGGTAATGGAAATAACATTAGTAGGAATATAAGCCGACACATCACCCGCCTGCGTTTCAATGATAGGCAGAGCCGTCATGGAACCCGCTCCCAGTTCATCGCTGACTTTTGCTGACCGCTCCAGCAGTCTGGAATGCAAAAAGAAAACGTCGCCGGGATAAGCCTCACGCCCAGGAGGTCTCCTGAGAAGCAGGGACAACTGACGATAAGCGGCGGCCTGTTTAGAAAGGTCATCGTATACGATCAAAGCGTGTTGTCCATTGTCGCGAAAATATTCGCCCATGGCGCATCCTGCATAAGGAGCAATAAACTGCATCGGTGCCGGTTCACTGGCTGACGCGGAAACAACGATGGTGTATTTCATCGCACCGTGTTCTTCAAGGGTCTTTACGACGCGGGCAACGGTGGATCGTTTCTGTCCAACAGCCACGTAGATACAAAAAACGTTCTGTCCCTTCTGATTGATGATCGCATCTATAGCAACAGCGGTTTTCCCTGTCTGACGATCACCGATGATCAATTCACGCTGGCCACGCCCGATGGGAATCATGCCGTCAATCGCTTTGATACCTGTCTGCAAAGGTTCGTGAACCGACTTTCGGTCAATTACGCCGGGAGCGACCCGTTCGATAGGCCCAAACTTTTCTGTCTTGATGGGACCTTTACCATCGATCGGCTCACCCAAAGCATTGACTACACGACCAACCATTTCGGGGCCGATGGGTACCTCCATGATACGTCCGGTTCGTTTGACTTCATCGCCTTCTTTGATATCGTTATCGAAGCCAAGAAGAACAGCACCTACATTGTCTTCTTCAAGGTTCAATACCATGCCCACCAGGTTTCCGGGAAAAGAGAGCAGCTCGCCAGCCATGGCATTTTCAAGGCCATGAATACGGGCAATACCATCCCCAACGGAAATTACCCGACCCGTTTCTTTAAGCTCAATACCTTCATCGAATCCCTGGATCTGTTTCTGAATAAGGGAGCTAATTTCATCCGCACGCAAACTCACTTATACCACCTCCTCTTTTTCTATCGTTCGTTTCAATATAGCTAACCTGTTTTTTATAGTAGCATCAGCCACCTGATCGCCCACTCGAAGTTGGATACCGCCGATCAAGGAGTTATCCTCACTGGCATCGATTAAAATTGTTTTCCCCAGAATACGATGAAGGCCGGTTTTTAGCTGGTCTAAATTCTCGTTGGTCAATGGAAAAGCCGATGTAACATGGACTCTAACCTGCCCTAACCTCTCGTCCACAACCGCTTCAAAATAGCTGGCAATGTTATTTAAAAATAAAATTTTCTTTCTCTGTGTCAGCAGGGTCAGCAGATTGCGAACAACACCCTCAGTTTGCAGTCGGTCACATAACTCGCCCACCAACGCACTCTTCTTATCCGCAGAAATACCCGGATGCGAGAAAAAGTGTTCCAGTTGCCTGTCTGCCTCAAAAGCATCGCCAAAAGCCTTCAAGTTCTCAAGCGCACGGCTGAGCATTCCTTCATCTGAGATACTGCCAGAGAGCGCTTCCGCATATCGCTTGCTGATAACATTTTCGATCATAACTTATTCCCACCAGAGGGGTTTATTCCCCGTGGATTAACCACGTCGTAAAAAATTCTTGACCACAATATCTCTTCCGCTTGCGGCGGGGTCGCTTGTTCCAATTCACACAAGTGCCTAGGCTTATGCCCCTTTACTTTCCATTTCGCGAAGAACCTCATCAATAGACTCTTCGATCAGCCGTTTATGGTCACCTTCGCCTAGGGATTTCTTGATCACCTTTTCAGCGGAAGCGACAGTCAGGGCCGCGGCAAAACCTCTAATCTCATTGAACAGTTTGTTCCTGGAAACCTGAATTTCCTGCTCAGCATCATATTGCAACTGGCGAACTTTATTCTGAGTCTCCTGGAGCGTTTTTTCCTGAATCTTTTTAGATTCATCATTTGCCATCTGCACAATGGTCCCGGCCTTTTCATGGGCGTTTTTAAGCTCCCGTTCCAAATCCGATTTAATCCTGTCTGCTTCCTGTTTCAGTTTTTCCGCTTCACCAATGTCAGAACGAATTTTTTGCTCACGCTCTTCCAAAGCACTCAAAATCGGGGGAAACGCAAACTTCTTCAACAAGAAGAAGAGAAGCATAAAAGACACTACAGACCAGAACATGAGTGACTGGAATACTTCTATTTGCTCAAATTGAGGCATAGCTTTACTCTTTAGTCGGTTAAAAGATTACACTGGCTCCCGTCCGCGTTTTGGCGAAAGGTCTACCCTGTCCAGCAAATACCTTACTTTAAGGCATTATGATGAACGCGATTACCAATGCATATAGCGCGATAGCCTCAACCAGTGCAAACCCAATCCAGCAATACTTGGCAACTCTGGCTTCCGCGTTAGGCTGTCGACCTACAGTCTCAATGGTCTTGGCAAAAATATAAGCGATTCCGAGTGCGGCGCCGAAAAAACCAGCTGCACACAATCCCATTCCTATTAATGCTGCTCCTTCTGCACCCATACTTTTTCTCCTCTTACTTACAACGTTAATTAAACCTCAGACAAAACGCTTCAGCCGCTTCGCCTCAATGTAATTTGACAGCATCGCCAATATAAACACAGGTCAGGATCGTAAATATATACGCCTGAATAAAAGCAATCGCAATTTCCAGCCCGTTAATGACTACAGTAAATCCGAATGGCGCCCAGCCTATCCATCCCGGAGCCGTCATAGCCAAACCAAACAACACCGCAAGAACCGTATGCCCTGCCGTCATATTTGCGAAGAGCCTGACCGAAAGCGATATCGGACGCGCTATCATGCTTATGATTTCAATAGGAACCATGACGGGAATCATTATTTTGGGAACTCCCGGCGGAACCAGAATAGAAAGAAAATGTGCCCCATGTTTTGCGAACCCGATGACGAGGGTCATGAGAAATATTCCTGTCGCAAAAACTCCCGTCACCACCAACTGGCTGGTAATGGTATACGATCCTGGAATAAGCCCTACCAGATTACAGGCAAGGACGAAGAAAAAAACCGTTCCGACAAAAGAAAAATACTTCTTCCCTTCTTCCTTGCCGATAAACTCATTCACCATATCGCGAACAAATTCAAGCAACACCTCTGCAATACTCTGTAATTTGCTTGGAACCGGGCTCACACCACGACTCACAATCAGCATGAACAATCCGAAAACAACCGCTATTCCTATCCACATGGCGATAACCGCCTGGCTGATGGACAGGTCAATCCCCGCTATTTCTATGGGGATGACGTTGTGAACTTCAAAGTGATGGAGTGGACTTGTATGTTCTGCCGCGTGAGAATCTGACGCCATTCTATTGATCTTCCTCGTTATTGCCGTTATCTGTGAATTGAATTTCCTGCGCCACCCGATACACGCTCAGGCCTCCTGCCGCTACGCCAAAAAACAAGCCTATGACCATCAGCCAAGGTTTGGTATCGAAAAAACTATCGACCGCATAACCCATAGCCGCACCGAGAAACGTGGCTACTGCCATTTCAATTCCCAGCCGGAAGGCCATGCTCATACCCTGACGGAACCCGCTACCCTGACTCATATTGTTTTTGGGGTGGGAAACTCAGACGAACTAGAAGGTTATACCATAAAATAAGGCGGTATAGCTACCCAATCTGTTTTTTTTAACTATGTTATTGTAAGCTTAACGGCTAGACCACTGAATTAGCGGCTGCTAACCTGTAGTTGACCTTTTTAGAACCTGCATTACAAAAGGATCAAGACCCTAAATCAGAAACCATATTCGGGGAAATACCAGTCAGTAAGGAAGGGCGCCGAATGTATCTTCATACTCTGCAAGCGGAACCATATCAATCGCATCCCAGGGGCATCCCTCCAGAAAAGTATCCATGGGACCCTTAGAGGTGCATTTTTTACAACCGATACACAACAAAGGATCAACATTTATTCGCTTGGCGTGAGGAACATCCGGATTCACCACTTCGACCATGCAGTTTTCAACAGGACAGTCTTCCTGACATATAGGAGATCCACCACAACCTGTACAACCATCATTGATGACTGAAATCAGCTTGGGTTTACGCTTTCGTTTTTCGGAACGTTTTGCTTTCTCTGCAACAGCCATAATATGTTTTAAAGTTGAGGTTTTTAATAATCATCTTTGGAACATATAGCCTTACATCCTCACAAACTCGGATGGAATTATTACCAGAAACTCACTCTGTTTGCAATATTTACTATCATTTTTCTTCAGATGCACGAAAGGTGCTTCCCTGCGAAGGTATTATTGGCACACTCAAGACTACGGCACACATTAAACGTATTAAAAAACAAACCTCATGGTATAACACCTGTAGTGCTCCTGCTCCCTAAACGGCCCGGGTTTTTCGTTTGCAGATGATAAGTGGGTATATTAATATGGACAGATCAGAAGAGGCGAAGTCTTCTTCCGTTCAACTCAGGTCAATCCGCTAGCGCCCGATTTTCCAGTTCGCTCTTGATTTGCAGTATTTTATCTATCACACGAAAACAACTGTCTCGACTTAGAGTTAGAGAAGAGATGGAATATAATAAA
>Ga0066853_10000078_pt1 | contig 30804 bp, 29 predicted proteins | sample ETNtaG_28_FD_67284 | JGI IMG/M metagenome (GOLD analysis project Ga0066853, IMG submission 67284) | Marine microbial and viral communities from oxygen minimum zone, Eastern Pacific Ocean - ETNP201406SV61 | ecosystem: Environmental > Aquatic > Marine > Oceanic | place: Pacific Ocean: Eastern...
CCTTTTCGCTCCTTGTGCACGCCTTTGAGGTCATTGCAAACACCATAAACCGGTTTCAACACTGTTTTGTTGGCCGATTCGAAAAAAATCCATTTCTAAGACCGGGAATCCTATAAAATCTCAATCCAACTGGATTTCGATGGGTTTGAGTTCTTACGGGGTCATCATTCTTAATAGGATATTTTTACATTTGGTTGTTGAAACCACGAGTATAGTTTTGACTTAAGCTGAAATTAATGTTTAAGTCAGCCTATTCGAATTATCATGTCTCCCCTTGAAAAATATTAGTTTGACTGGGAGTGTAACGCATATCCATCCAGGAGAAAACTCGATGAAAGTTTCCATGTGTGTCAACGGCGTGGATTACGAGCATGATGTTGAACCCAGAACCCTGCTCGTCCAGTATTTACGTGAAAACCTACGTCTAACAGGAACCCATGTTGGGTGCGATACCAGTCAATGTGGTGCTTGCACCATCCATGTAAATGGAGAAGCTGTAAAAGCCTGCACCATGTTTGCGGTTCAGGCAGACGGGGCTGAAATCACTACCATCGAAGGCTTGGCGAAAGATGGAGAACTTCATCCAGTTCAGAAAGCCTTTTGGGAAAACCATGGTCTCCAATGTGGCTACTGCACACCAGGCATGATCATGGCTTCGTTAGACATGTTGAAAAACAACCCTAATCCCACAGAAGAAGAAATCAGACATGGGCTTGAGGGGAATTTCTGCCGGTGTACAGGCTATCACAATATCGTTAAATCAATTAAAGCCGCGGCTGTTTCAATGCAAGGAAGTGCCTGATGGGGAAAAACATTTATGAAAACAAATGAAGAAAAGTAGGCCCCAGGCTGGTGGCTAAAGAAGCAAAAATATCTCGCCGAGGATGACTTATATCATTTGGGAAAACCAATCTGAACCTATCACTTTCGTTACAAAATATCTGGAACTCGATTCAATAAAAGGAGTTTAAATGTACGCTGCAGAATTTGATTATGTTCGGGCTTCAAGCATTGAAGAAGCCATTACACTTAAAGGAGCAAATGATGATTCCAGTGTCCTTGCCGGGGGTCACAGCTTGATTCCTGCCATGAAATTGAGGCTCAGTACTCCTCGTAAACTGATCGACATTTCAGGCTTGGATCAGTTGAAAAACATCTCCAATTCAGGAAGCTACATCAGCATTGGTGCCTTATGCACCCATAAACAATGTGCAGGCTCTGAAGAGGTCCAGAATCATTGCCCGGCATTGAGTGATGCAGCTTCGGTGATTGGCGATCCTCATGTGAGGAACAAAGGCACCATCGGGGGAGCCTTAGCCCATTCCGATCCTCAGGGGGATTATCCAGGGGCGATCCTGGCTTTGAATGCGACCATGGTCGCAAAAGGATCTTCAGGGGAACGAACAATTTCAGCGGACGATTATTTTACCGGACTTTGGGAAACAGCGCTGGATGAAGGTGAACTGCTGACTGAAATACGAATTCCTGTGAATTCGATGAATGCCAACTCTTGCTACGTCAAGTTCCCACAGCCTGCATCGCGATATCCTTATGTGGGTTGCGGGGTTGCTTTGAATTCAATTGGGGGAACCTGTTCCGACGTCCGGGTGGGATTCAGTGGAGTCGGTGAGTGGGCCTTCCGGGATTCCGGAATCGAAGGTGCCCTCAGAGGCCAGTCTTTGAATGAAACGACCATTGCTTCAGCGGCTGAAAAAGCTGCGGAAGGCAGGGAAGTGTTAAGCGATCACTTTGTCAGTGAAGAATACCGCAGGGCCATGTCCAAGGTCTTTGCAAAACGTGCCATCACCAAAGTCTCCTGAACTCCCCACCCTTTTTTTTCTGACAGGGAGGTGTAAAATATTCCCTGTCGCCCCGAGCCCCTAGCTACATTTCCTTTGATCATCAACGCCATCCTGCCGATTTTCATCCTGATCGGTATAGGCTTCCTGCTTAAAAACCGTTTTGATTTCGGTGAAAGTTTCTGGAATATCTCCAACCGTTTGATTTTCTGGGTTCTTTTTCCTTCATTATTGTTCAGCAGCATGAGTCGGGCTGAGTTGGCTCAATTGCCGACGGGTGCCATGGCGGGGGTGGTATTGCCTGCCATCCTGGCAGTGGCTTTGCTGACACTACTGGTGCAAAAAATCATTCCCATCGAACAGCGTGCCTTCACCTCAGTGTTTCAGGGAAGCATCCGGCTCAATACATATCTGGGGCTTGCGATCGCAGGTGGGGTGTTGGGTGCAAGAGGGATGGAGTATGCGGCCTACATTGCCGCGATCATGATCGCTCTTGTGAATCTGTTCAGTGTGGTCACGGTGGAACGATATGTCGGCAATAAGAGTGGATTAATTCCTTTACTGAGGTCGGTTTTGGCCAACCCTTTGATCCTCGCCTGCAGTTTTGGGATGCTTTTCAGCGTCTTGCATCTGAGATTACCCGAAGTGATGTATCGCAGTCTGGTTTTTCTAGGAGAGGCTTCACTGCCGATGGGGCTTCTGACTGTGGGAGCTGGATTAAGATTTTCAAGTGTCTCAGAATCCTTGGGCCCTATTCTCTGGAGCAGTTTTCTGAAATTGTTCCTGCTGCCTGGCCTTGCAGGAATCGGATGTTGGTGGCTTGATCTTGAAAGAGAGCCGATGATGATCGTCCTGGTCTTCTGCAGTCTTCCTGCGTCAGCTTCTGCGTATGTGATGGCGCATCAGATGGGTGGAGATGCAGAACTGATGGCTTCCATCCTCGCTGTTCAAACATTGATTTCCATTTTTCTTCTAAGTGGAATCCTGCTGGTCATGGGGCCTGCCTGAAATCAGGGGGTTTTGATCAAGATTTTCGATGTTTGAAAACGAAGGCATAGAAGATCAGATTAAACAGTATCACGACTGCTCCGAGGATCCACTGGATCTCACGAGTCAGTCCTATGGGATAAAGGACAGGAATCAGATATTCGGTGATAAAACTGTGGGAATAACCTTCTTCTCCGGCCATCTGGCGTAGATCGATCTCCCATGGAGTCAACGGACAAATCCAGCCTGTGAATTCAACGGTCATTCCCCAAAGGCAGGCCGGAAGGTGGAGCCAAAGTGAGCGAGGCCATTTGAGAACCAGCAATGCGCCGAAAAGAACATAGAGAATAAACACCAGGTGGAACACTACCAGCAGATCGGCAAGGAATGAATAGATCATAAACGGTTCACCTGTTATGCTTCATCGCTTGATTCAATAGACCCGACCGATTTGGAGAAATAATGATCGATTTGAGAAGTGACACCGTGACTAAGCCTACCCCGGAAATGAGGAAGGTGATAGCGAATGCAGAAGTCGGAGACGATGTCTGGGGAGATGATCCCAGCGTGAAGGCACTTGAAGAAAGAACGGCAGAGGTGCTTGGGATGGAATCCGCGGTATTTATGCCTTCCGGAACCATGACCAATCAGGTTGCGGTGCGGACCCACACTCAGCCAGGAGACGAGTTGCTCATCGAAGAGCATGGACACATCTACGGATCTGAAGCAGGAGGTCCTGCGGCGCTTTCTGGAGTGACTGCCCGTTTGATCAAAGGTCAACGAGGCGCATTTCTGAAGGAAGATCTTGAAAAAATGATCAGACCTCCGGATGAGCATCACCCACGTACCACCCTTGTTTGTGTTGAAAACACATGCAACCGGGGAGGAGGAACGATCTGGCCACTCCAGCAACTGAGGTCGGTGGTGGAGTATTCTCATCAGCAGAAGCTCAAAATTCACATGGATGGTGCCAGGCTTTGGAACGCAGCCGTGGGATCCAAGAATCCCGAAGCAGAAATTTTGAAGGGTTTTGATTCCGCATCTGTCTGTTTTTCTAAAGGCCTGGGTGCTCCTGTTGGTTCTGCTCTTGCCGGCTCAAAAGAATTCATTCAGGAAAGCAGGCGTTTCCGAAAACTCTTTGGTGGTGGAATGAGGCAGTCCGGGATTCTTGCTGCGGCCGCGCTTTATGCCTTGGAAAACCATCGTGAACGACTGGCTGAGGATCATGAAAATGCGAAGACCCTGGCATTCGGTTTGGCAGAAATTCCTGGCATCAAACTGAACCCGAATGATGTGGAAACCAACATCATTTTCTTCGAACTCGAAAGTGTGAATGCCTTTGATTTTGCAGAGAAACTTCGGCAACATTCAATCCTGGTGGAGGCAGTAGAATCCAACCTGATCCGGGTGGTGGCCAACCTGATGGTTGACGACAGGCAAATCCGAGGTTTACTCGGAATTATTGAAACAGAGATGAAGAAAACATCTTAGCCTCTCAAGAGGTTTTATTTTCTTTCTCAAGAAGATAAGTCACGGGCCCATCATTGATCAGGCTGACTTTCATCTCTGCCCTGAATTTTCCGGAAGCACAACGTAGTCCCGTATTCCTGAGGCACTCTATGAAAGTTTCATAAAGGGTTTCCGCTTTCTGAGGTGGAGCACTTTGGTCAAACCCCGGTCGGCGCCCTTTGTTGGTGTTTCCATAGAGGGTGAATTGGGAAACCACTAAGGCTTCCAGATTAAGATCCAGGGCTGAACATTGATGTTGGCGCTGTTGCTCATCTTCGAAAATTCTCAGTTGGGCACATTTTTTTGCCAGTTGATTAGCGATTCCAGGGTCATCCTGATGGGTGATTCCGACGAAGAGCAGCAGACCCCGACTGATTTCGGAAAGCATCTTTCCTTCCACTTCTACCGAAGCACTGCAAACTCGTTGAAGTAATACCCGCATAAACTTCTTTAAGTACTAGTAAGCTTCCTTCTTGAAATTTCTCTGGATTATCCTGAAAATCCAAATCCATTCTGCAGCAGGTTCTATTGAAAAACAACTTTCCTTTCCCTGAAGTTCAAGGAAGAAGATGACCGCACTTGTCGAACGAAAAGCAAACTGGGAAGCAACCAGGTCGAACTTCCAGTGGGTGATTCCAGAACATTTCAACATTGCCCATGCGGTCTGCGATCGGCATGCGAAGGACCCCGACAAAATCGCCATGATTCACGAGACGGAATCGGGTGAGGTCGAAACCTGGACGTTCCGTCAAATCCAGCAGTCTGCCAACCGTCTGGCAAATGCCCTTGAAGGTCTGGGGATTCAGCCAGGAGAACGGGTAGGAATTGTGCTCCCTCAGTGTCCAGAAACGGGAATAGCGCACATGGCGATTTATAAAACTGGAGCAGTGGCGCTTCCGCTTGCCAACCTTTTCGGCCCTGAAGCGCTTAAATATCGTTTGCAGGATTCTGGAGCCAAGGTGGTTATTACGGATCTGGAAAACCGTGAAAAAATCCATGAAATCATGGATGAATTGGAGGAACTTGAGTACCTCATCCTGCTTGATGATAAAGTTGAGAAAGGAGAACTGAGCTGGAAGCGCCTGCTGGATTCTTCATCAGATGAATATGTTACCCGAAAGACTTCCTCCGAAGATCCCTGCTGGGTCATTTACACTTCGGGAACCACAGGAAATCCCAAAGGGGCCCTTCATGCCCACCGTGCCTTGCTAGGGCATCTGCCGGGCTATGAGCTTTCCCATGATTTTGCTCCCCAGCCTGGGGATTTGGCTTGGACTCCTGCTGATTGGGCTTGGATAGGTGGACTGGCGAATATTCTCCTATGTTCCTGGTTTCATGGTATTCCGGTGCTCGGATTCCGCTTCCGTCGTTTCGATCCTGAAAAGGCATTGGCATTGATTGAGAAGCACCGGATACGAAACACCTTTCTTCCTCCCACTGCCTTGAAATTCATGCGTCAGTTACCGCAATGCTCCTCACGTCATGAAACATCCTTGCGTTCCATCATGTCTGCGGGAGAACCACTTGGAGCGGAAATGCTGAAATGGGGGGAAGAATGTCTGGATGTCAGGATCAACGAAATGTACGGGCAAACCGAAGTGAATTACTTCATTGGAAACAGCCAGACACTGACTTCCGCCAAACCCGGTAGCATGGGTAAACCCTATCCTGGACACCGAGCCGCTGTGATCGATGAGGATGGGAATCTGCTAGGCCCGGGGGAAATGGGAGAAATCGCTTTCCATACACCTGGAGATCCGATCGTTTTTCTCAAATACTGGAATAACGAAAAGGGAACTCATGAGAAATTCAACGGTGATTGGATCCGAAGTGGAGACGAAGGGAGTCTTGATGAGGACGGTTTTTTTTGGTTTTCAGGAAGAACAGATGATGTGATCACCAGCTCAGGTTATCGCATCGGTCCTTCAGAAATTGAGAACCAATTGCTCAAACATCCTGCTGTTGCTCTGGCTGCTGCGGTTGGATATCCCGATGAGATGAGGGGTCATCTGGTCAAGGCCTTCATCCGCCTCAACCCCGATTATGAACAAAGTGAAAAACTGAAAAAGCAAATCAGCAGTTTTGTGAAAACCCGCCTTGCCGCCCATGAATATCCCCGCATAATTGAATTCCTTGAAGAATTTCCCCTGACCACCACAGGAAAAGTGATGCGCAGGGTACTTCGTGACCGGGATTGAAGTTGACTCCGATCAATCAAATACCTCAATAAATCTTTATTATTCGCAAAGGTATTTTCCTGGTGGCAGGTTCCAACCAGGCTTCCTCGGCATCACTCGGGTCTGATCACTATCAAAATAGAACGTCACCCGGTCCTCCGTCACAAAGAGCCACCGTACTGGAGTTTTTTCCCAGGTTTGATGCCTGGCCTCAGGACCTGAATAAGCCTGGCTGCATATCAAACGGATCTGGAGCTGTTGTTGGTTTGGATAAAGGAGGTTTGAATTTGGACTGGACTGACAGCCTTTTAAAAAAATCAGAAATGGAAACAGGAACCATTTAAAGCGAAGGAGGTTCCACTTGATGAACAGAGAGTTCATCATTCGGGAGGATCAGGCTGCGCCTGATTCTTCCTCCACCGGAGGTTGATAAACCAGAACCCTGGAACAATGGGGGCAGGTCTTGTAACTACTTGGATTGGCCATCAATTCGTTGACCAACTGTGGCTGGACCATCATGTTGCAACCACTGCAACATTTTTCAAGGATGAAGCAAATCGGCTGATGCATGTGGTTGAGGATGCATTTATCATAAAAACGCTTGATGGGTTTGGGGAGACTGTCCACCAGATCTGAGTGGTTCGTGCTGATTTCCGAGATTTTAGTCTGGTTTTCTTCTTTATTTTCGATCAAAGGATCGGCCACATCGTGGTAACTGCTTTCGAGATCCGTGATTACTTTTGCAAGGTTTTCGAGGATCGTGTTCAGTTCCTCCATCTTGATGTCCATTTCAAGCAGCATTTCCTCGGATTGCCCCCTTCCTTTTCGAGCCTCTTCGAGCTGTTTCTTGCTCGCCACATACTCCTTCTGATTACGGATGTTGGGAACCTGGGTTTCGAGTTTTCCGATCAGCTGATCCTGAAGGTCGAACTTGAACTGAATCTCCTTTCTCGCCTCTTCAATCTGTTTGAGTTCCTCCATTTTCATTTCCTTTTCCTGCAGACGCTGGTCCAGTTCTTCCCGGCAGCTTTTGATCATGGTGTCTAGTTTGACACACGCATTCTTCAGCAGTGTGATATCACGATCAGAAACGGCAAGTTCGAGCAGAGGTTGGATGTCGGGCATGGAGGGCTCCAAAGGAATGAAAATCTAAAACAAAATATATTCTCAAATTTAAGACTGATTGACAAGTAGCAGAGTCAGAAAAAATCTGGAGGGCTCTCATAAAATTAATTTATCGGGCGTTTCCATTAAAATCCCGGATCTTCGGAAGTGGGTCCTTTTCACGAATTTGTTCGATGACGTCAACCGCCCTTTTTAGTTGGTGATCGATCCCGTTGGAGTAACTCTGTGGAGAATCTTCCACCACCAGATCGGGGTCTACTCCGTAGTTTTCAACAGACCACCCTGCATGATGAAACCAGATCGAATATTGCGGCTGGGTGGTAGTGGTTCCATCGACCAGATGATAGCGTCCATCTATTCCTACCACCCCACCCCAAGTGCGTTTACCAATGACCTTGCCCAGTTTAAGTTGTTTGAAGCTTGCGGTGAACATGTCTCCATCGGAACCAGTGAACTGGTTGGTGATCAACACCAGATGCCCCCGCAGGGTGTGGTAGGGGTAGGATTCCGGACTGCCCCAGCGTGGCACATCATAACCCAGGTGGCGATGGGTGAGCTTTTCCAGTACCAGTGGGGAAACCCAGCCTCCAGCATTGAAGCGGACATCGATGATCAACCCCTCCCGGTCGACCTGTGACAGAAATCCACGATGAAATTCAGCGATGCCTTCGGTATCCATATCTGGAATGTGAAGGTAGCCTACCCGTCCACTAGACTGTTCTTCAACAAATTTAAGGTTTTGCTTGACCCATTCCCGATAGCGTGTTTTCCCTTCATGGAGGAGTGTTTTGACGATGATTTTTCGGTTCGATTGTTTTTTGCCTGGAGTCTTAACCGTCAACTGCACTGCCTGCCCCGCCTGGTGCACCAGCAATTCCCCTGGAGAAGTAGAACCATCCAGAGGGAGTCCGCCGATTTCAAGCAGATGATCGTTTTCCTGAACCGAATGTCCGGGCTCGGCGAGAGGAGAATGCTGATGACTGCGCCAAACATCTCCCCGGTAGATTTTTCGGAAGACCCATGCTTTGCGACTTGGTTCGTATTCCAGATCGGCTCCAAGTTGACCAACAGGATACTGCGGTGAAAAGGGGTAATCTCCGCCATATTCGTAGGCGTGTGAGGTTCCTAGTTCCCCCTGCATTTCCCAGATCAGGTCGGAAAGTTCGGATCGGGATCCGATTCTTGAAAGCAGACTTTCATAGCGCCGGTAAATGATATTCCAGTCGACCCCGGAGAGCTGTTCGTTCCAGAAAAATTCCTTTTGCAGTCTCCAGGCTTCGCGGAACATCTGGCTCCATTCATCCTGGTAATTGATGGCGATACGGACCCTGCTCAGATCCAGCCACCCGCTTTTCCTGGATGGGCTTCCATCGTTTTCCAATTCATCTGGAACCGTAACACCTGCTTCAAGGATTCGAATCTGGTTCCCGCAAAAATAAAGCATCGTCTTTCCTGAAGGATTGACCTCCATTTGATCGACTTCCTGGGCCAGCACCTCGCATTCCTGTTTTTCAAAATCATGAACCCAAAGCACGCCCTGGGTGTTTTCATCCGTTTCTCCTCCTTCTCCGTGGATGGCTCCCAATAGGGGAGTTTCGGTGAAAAGGACTTTGTTGGGCAAGCCGATGACTTGTTCATAAAGGCCTTCAGGTACAGGAAATTCAACGATCCTTTCCTGGATCCCATCCAGGTCAATCCTGAGTTGTGGAATTCTAGGAGACTGAGTTTCACTTTCATTTTTGCCCTTTTCAGCTTCATTTGGTTCAGCAGTAGGTGCTTTCTCCTCCACAGGTGGAGGTGGTGTCTCTGCTGCTCCGGGTGCGTGGGGCTGTGGTAGGAAGGGGTTACAGGTTACCTCCTGCAACGTCAGTAAATAGGGTTTGATGGAACGGGAAAAGGTGGTTCCGGTTTGAACCGTATCCCAGATCGGATTGAAGATTCGTGCGGAAAGAAAATAGAGCCAACGTCCTTCTGGATCAAAATAGGGTGCAAAGTCATAGCGTACAGGGTCGGTGATCTGAACTGGTTTTCCGGGCTTCAACCGACGTCCTTCAGAGTCGGGATTGAGATGTACTAGAAAAATTGCAGTCAGTTCAAGGCTGAGGTGTTTGGTATAGGCCAGCCAGCTTCCATCTGGTGAAAAGACCGGATCGTTGATTTCACGAACCTTGGAAGCATCCAGCTTGATAGTGCGTCCACTGGCAATGTTCAGCAGGTGCAGTTCCATCCTGCTGGTGGTCAGAACGAGGTGCGGATGTCGAGGGGAACTGACCATTTCCTGGATTCGACCCACCGGTAAGGAGTATGACTTTTCAGGTTGTTCGGAAGGATCCAGGGCAAAGACATCGAGCCGTTCTTCGTCTCCTTCTATGGGAGGGGGATTTTGTTTCTTGCTTTTTGAAACAGGTGCAACCGCATCGGAAATAGCAGCCATTCGTCCATCTGGAAGCCAGCATGGAAGCCGGTAACGCACGCCATGCCGGTGGCCATATTGCCGAACCTCCTGTTCCCAGTGAGGCATCGAGAAAAGCTTACCACGTGCGAGGATCGCAATTTCATGACCTCCAGGATGAAGCACCGCATCCTCCAGATTGGAGTCACCATAGATGAAACGACGTTGGATGCGGCTTCTGCTGGAATGGAATTGAATCGGAATGAGTCGTTCCCGGTTTTGAGTGACAGAAGGATCCAGCGACCATAGATCTCCACCACTATGATAGACCACTTGTTTTTGACTGAAAGCAGGATCACGAACGTAATATTCATTCTGACAGCTTTCGGACTGGAGACCTTTACCCTGGGGGTCACAGGAATATAGATTCCCAATTCCTTCATGATCGGAAACAAACCAGATACGGTTTCCCATCCAGCTGGGGCAGACTGGATTTCCTTCAAGTTCCTCCAGGATTCTACGGAATTTTCCGCTGCCTTTCTCGTCAACCCAGACCTCCCCGATCATACCTCCTCGGTAACGTTTCCAACGGGAGTTATTGCTCGAATTACGCCCCAGCACGGTACCTGGTCCGTCTTGCTGATGATGGATCGAAACTGCAGGCCCAAAGGGCAGGCGCTGAACCGGTCCACCCGAAGTGGCAACCCTGAAAAGCCATGCGTCGCTCCCCCGGTGGTGGACCGCTTGGTGGATGCTTCGGAACAGGATCGAACTGCCGTCCGGGGTCCAACCCACAATGTGTGTCACTGAATTCAGCCAGGTGAGCCTTGTCAGTGGTCCTCCATCTGCTGGCATCAGGTAGACGTCAGGATCTCCTTCTTCCTTTGCACAACAAGCGATCCACTGTCCTGTGGGGTCGATGACAGGAGTCCGGATCTCGCTGCGTGAATTGGTTAGCCGTCTGGCCTGGCCTCCTTCTGAAGCAACCTCCCAGAGGTCGTCTTCACAGACAAAAACAATCCGGTTATCGCTAAGACTGGGCTGAGTGAAATATCCTTTTCCCAATGATGAAACTCCTCAATGATAAAATGAGTCTGAAATTCAGAATGGTTCTGAATGAGTGATGAAGCCTGATTTGCGGATAGGATTCATTTATTGAGATCAATGGAGATCCTGAAAATGATACCCTCCTGGCTTTTCCTGTTGCTTTCAACGATCCTTCGTTCCTTGAATTCATCGATGTTCTTCAGCCCGTTTTTCAGCAACTGCAATCGATCGTAGCTTTCTATAGATCCGCTCATGGAAAATCGGTCTTTCCCATACTCCATCTGATCAATACGAAATTCACCGGGATCCTCCAAAAGTGTAGAGATCCGATTCAGGAAATCGAGGGTCTTGTAATTTCGCTCTTCGAAGGTTTTGCTGACCTTGATTTCCTGACGGCGTTTGCGGATTTTTTCACTCATCCCAGTCAGAGCCGCTTCGATCCCAGCATCCTTCCCTTCGGGATAGACGCGTTGGATTTCGTTTTGTAGGATCAGTTCGGTCCTTCTTAGATCCTCTTCAAGGGACTGGTTGTGCCTCCAGAGGTTGGCATACCCGCCGGCTAGGAAAAGCAGTGAAAAAAATACCAGGCCTAAGACTCCTCCACGGTTTCTATGAAGAAATCTCCTCCAGGGGGTGCTGTCGGAGTAGAGGCTCAGTGAATGTTTTTCATTCAGTTCGTAGAGTGCCTCACGGGTGTCCCCGAGTATCCCCCACATTTGTCTTCCTGAAAGATTGAGTAGGCTGATCTGGGTGATTAGTGGAACCTGCTCCTCCGTGACCATGGGAGGAAGATCCAGGGTATCCTCTTCAGGAGCATCTTCTTCGGACCTGCGTGAAGCCTCCTCCATCAATTCATCCAGGGTGTCTGGGGAAGAATCCTGAGCTTCTTCTCCGACCACCCCGGATTCTGCAACAAAGTCCTCTTCGAGCGAAGATTCCTCCAGATCTTCCTGGTAGGTTTCACGATGCTTTAATGTTTCTGCTTCCGGGAGGGGAAAAGTTCTCAATTTAAAACGGATGCCGTCCCACTCTATGGCAGGGGAGAAGATCCCATGGATCGTGATACTGCTTCCACTGTGGTAATCCCTGCCGCGAAGATGGCGAGTAAACTGACTGCAAAGCCATTCGAGTTCCAGTTGCAAGCTTTCCCAGGGGTCCGTGGAAGTTTCTTCAGAGGATCTTGATGCGAATTGATATAGAAAATCCTGCAGTCTGCCATTTTCTGTCATTCCTGCCGAAAGTTCTGGAAGTCGGTTTGGGAAGAATTTTATTTCCTCCAATCTCTGACCCTGAACCGTATTGATGAAAGCTTCATCGGCGCCAAGGTAAATTTGGAAACCAGCATGTTCATCCATGGAAGGCAGGGTTTTTCCTTCATGGAACTGCTGCATGGTTCCGGAAGGATGGATCATTTCCCGAAACAGTGCATAGGCGCTGCAGTCAATACTCCGGATCAACAGGTCCCGCTCCAGGCAGATACGCTGTAGCTGTTCTGTCCTTTCCCTCCCGAAAAGGAGTACCAGAACCTCCGTACTCTTCTGGTCCAGGACACGGATGTCGATGCTGAAACGCATGTCGTCCAGTTCCTCGAGGAGTTCTCCTTCCAGTTCAAAACGAAGTGCCTGCTGGATCTTGCGTCGGTCTTTGAAAGGAAATCCAATTTTTCTGGAAACCACATCTTCAGTTGGCACCAGGAAGACTACCGACTGGTTGCGCCATTCATGACGGTCCATGAATGCAGCAACACGATTAATCCAAGGATCATCATGGCTGTCCGCATCTTCTTTCGGGGAGTCCGGATTCTCATCTGAGGGAGATTCCATTCCCCATTCTACAGACCATTCATGAATGACCCGCCAGCGACGGTCTCTCCTGCTCAAGGCAACTCCCTCTGTGCAGAGGGGGTTACAATCAAGCACGTAAAGCAGTGGATCCATGAGCAGGAATGGGCGGAAGAAAATGAAGAATCAGGCAGACATGGCAGGAAGCCTTGGCTGAGTTGGCTTCTCCAATTCGGATTCGTATTGTTTCAACTTTCTCCAGGAAGGCCTCTCGAAGTGAACAGCATCAACATTTGGCATGCCTCTCAAAAAGATATAGAGGATACCTCCGAATCGCTGATTGTAAGCGTCTTCATCGAACAATCTGAGCCAACGTACTGTGGCCAGGAGGTAAATTTGTAATTGCATCAGGTAGTGCTCGTGTACCACTTCAGTGAGTTTTTCTTTGTTGTAGTTTTCCAGCAGGTTGCTTTTCCAGTCAAGCAAATAGACCCTGTTCTTCCACTCGAAGACCAGATCAATCGACCCGTTCAGAAACCCACTCTTCACCCTCCATCCTTCTCCGTTCCATAATTTTTTGGAGTCCTCAGTGCCCAACAGGGTAAAAGGATTTTTGGAATCCGGCAAAGGAAAGTAAAATTTCATTTCATGAATGCGTTTGCCTGTTTCTGCAAGCCTAGCAGATGAGTCTTCACCGAGGCGGATTTTCCTCTGTAAGGTATGCCAAACAAGATGTGCCGATTCCGAAAGGAATTCTTCAGAGAAGCTATGTTTTTCTAGAATCCTGGCCAGCAGCGCATTTACTCCTGAAAGTTCGGACCATGCCTCTGGAGAGGAAGTTTCAAGTAACTGATCGTAATCGATCCTTTCCAGCATTTCATGGAGAAAATTCCCAGTGGCAACTCCTCCTGGAAGTTTGGCTTCGGTTGAAATTGGTTCCAATACTCCCGTAGTAGATTCAGGCTTCATGGATTCTGTTTCGTCCGGTTCCCGAGTTTCTTCAAAATCCTCTTCGGAACGAGCATCGAAATCCAGGAAAGAGGGTTTTGAAAGCTCGTTTAAGTTTCTTGTTTTTCCTTTTTCCCGTTCCTGCTGCATCCGACTGAAGGAGGTGACGACAAAGCCCCGACTGTTTTTCTTCAGACGCCCTATGAAATTTTCAGGTGTTTCTTTTTCCTTCAACGGGAGCGGGTTTCGGGAAAGCAGATTCGCTAATTCAACCTCGAGGTTGGGAATGGAATCTTGCACCGGATTTTCAAGATGTTCCTGATGAAATCCTTCATTAGACATTTCTGAAAGAATGATACGGCTTGAACTGAAAGGAAATTCATCTGCAGTTCTTAGGGGAATTTTTCCTTCCGACTGCTGATGGATTTCTTCTAGCACAGGATCAAGGCTCGGCATCAGTTCCTTCTGACAGCATTTATCGAATTTCATCCAGCGCGTGGATTCATTGCCGCTGAGAACATTTACATAAGGAAGGTATAGTCTTCCTGCAGCACGTGTCAGAGCCACATACAGCAGGCGTTGTCTTTCTGCCGATGCTTCCTGCAGATAGGCTTCGGGAGTACCAATGCCAAAAAGACGGATTATGCTTTGGCCATTTTCGTCATGATATCGGTAATGATCTGAAGGAGGATCTCCTGAAAATCCACCGAAGATGAAAACCACCGGAAATTCGAGTCCTTTCGAGGTGTGCATCGTCATCAGTTGAACCGCTTTTTTTTCACTCTCGAGCCTTAGCAGGTCATCATTTTCTTCAGCGGATTCTTGTTCCTTAATCAATTTCTGCAGATGCCGGACGGCTTCTGCCAGAGAAAGCCCGTTTTCCCGGATGCGTTGTTGAAGGTATTCCAGAATCTGTGAGATGTTGGTCACCCCGCGTTCGCTTGAAGAAACAAAGAGTTCACGTTCCATCACCCGTGTTTGTTCCAGAATGTCATGAAACAGCCTTCCGGATTCACCTTCTTTGGCCATGCTTCTCCAACGGCGGAAATGAAGCATCAGTTGCGGCTTCGAGATCATAGCTGAATCCAGCTTATGCAACGGAATCCCGAAAAAACGCGAAAGAAGGGCCATACGAATGCGCTGAGGCTGATCTTCATGAACCACAGCGTTCAACAGGTCCAAAATTTCATGGGCCTCCCTTGTCTGAAAAAGCCCACGCTGTTTGTAGAACGCATAGGCAATGCCGTGACGGCGAAAGACTTTGGAAAGGATTTCACCTTCGGAAGTTTTCCGAAAGAGAACACAGATTTGATGTTCTTTGAGCGTCGAACTCTGGTTTTCTTTTCCATCATGCCAAAGAACTTTTCGTTTCAGCAGGTCTTTCACTTCCTCGGCAATGGTTTCAGCAAGTTCTCGTTCCGGTTTTCTGCGGTTGGTCTGAAGGAAAGTCTTGAGCAGTTCGTTGCGGAATTGTCCGGTTATTTCAGGACCTGCTTCACGAGAGACGGTTTTCAGGAAGTCATCTTCACTACGACAATCGGTTCCTTCGGCCCGATTCAAAGCAATCATCATTTCTTTTGGAAAAGGGTTACTTTTTTTCCTTTCCAGTTTTTGAAGCTGAGTTCGGCCGATCCTGAAGTGTGGCTGGATTTCCAAAAAATGGATGGCACGTCGGTTTTCATGCGAATCCTCGAGCAGGATTTCAGGATTTCCACACATCACTTGGGAGTATCCAATACCTTTGGGGCTCTCAAACCAGTTGGGGTTTTGGAAAATCCGGTTCAGTCCATTGATCAGTCCGGCAGTGGAGCGGAAGTTTCGTTTCAGACTCAGCCGTTTTGCATCTTTTCGGGAAAGCATCGAATCCCGTGCTTCCAGGTAGGTGAGGACCTCAGCACCCCGAAAACCATAGATCGCCTGCTTTGGATCTCCAATCAGCATCAATCGGTGGGAAGCACTTTTCAGGAAGAGGTTCTTGAAGATCGACCACTGTCTTGGGTCGGTATCCTGAAACTCATCAACGATGGCGGTTTCATATTGTGATCTGACTGCATGGGTCAAAGGTGTCGCTGGATTTTCAGATCCGTTTGAATTGGCAGGTTGAACATTTTCTTCGACGATCCGGAGCATGTCATCAAAATCATAAACCCCTTTTTCGAGTTTCATCTGTTCCAGTTCAGACCGTAGAGGAGGCAGGATTTCCAAAATAAGCCAGGCTTTCAGAATTTTTTTAATCTGTTCAGGTTTTTCCAGAACCAACTCATTTTCCGTGAAAAATCTTTCAAGCTCTTCCAGCGCAGCCATCCAATCTTTCTGGGCATCCGGGAAATCATCTGGACTGGCATATTGCTTTCCGGACTTCATCTGTTTTGCACATTTAGGGCGAGTCACCTTTTCTGGTTGGCTTTGAAGCAAATGGAGGAAACATTCCTCGGGAGGTAATTCCGGACTTCCCAATAATTCGATGATCCTTTCCAGGCTGCTTAGGATTCCTTTTTCCGAATTTCCATTCAGGTTCATCAACCAGAATGCCTCGCGCATCGGATGGCTCCCAGGTTGGCTGCTCCTCAAGCTTTGGTCTTCATGGCAAAGTTTCTTCCAGGGCGTATGGAAGGATTGCATCATTTTTAAAAAAGAGGGCCACTGGGGTATCAGCTTTCCTTGTTGGGGTATCAGCCGAAGCAGTTCTCTTTGTAGAGTTTCCAGATTTCCTTCTGCATGAACCAAATAGAGGTTCATCAGGGGAGAATGGGTAGATTCCGGAGGGAGAACTTTGGAACGCAGGAAAATCCGAAAATGATCTTCCATCAGTTGCCGTGTGTCTACCTGTTGCTGGTTGAAGAGGAGCCGATTTTCAAAGGCAAATTCGCGAATCAGACGGTTGCAGAATCCATGAATCGTATAGATTGGAACGGCATCAAAATCCATGAGTGCAGCCTTCAACTGCTCCAGGCGTGGAGCGTCGATTTCCCAGCAACTTCCAGTGCCCTCTGGTCCCAGCCAATCCTTTCCAGATTGTGCTGCCTCAACGATCTCACGGAGTCGGGTGCGCAGGCGGGTACGAAGCTCCTGGGTCGCTTTTTCAGTGAAAGTAACGAGCAGAATTTTCTGTAGTGGGATCCTTTCCACCAGGGCTAGTTCCAGTACCAGTTCCTCCAATGCGAAAGTTTTCCCGGTACCCGCAGAAGCCTCCACGACCACGGAATGGTCGTGTGATGCATGAAAAATATCCTTTGAGTCCGATGATTTTTGAAGTAGATCGGACTGTTTGAGGAGACGCAGAAGGGACATCGGAAATGGTTGAAATTTCTTGATCAATGAGGCGATATACTTTATAAATCATTGTTAACACAGTCAATTCTGTTGCCCCCCTGATTGCTCCCAAGTTCATTCTCTGTGAATGATTACCAATAAAGATTCGACCAATTTGCTGGACCAGCTTCGTCAGGCAGTTCTGTTGATTGATGCAAGGGGCAAGTTGGTCTACTGCAATGAAGCGGCTTCTCTTCTTTGGGATCGGGATTCTTCCAGATTGAAAGGCCTCGGTGCAGATTCCCTGTTTGAGCAAGATCCCCAAATCCTGATTAGACTTCAGCAGGTTTTGGAGGATGAAAAGGAATACCAACTCAGCAGTTACGAACTGCAGACTCCTCCACTCCAGAATCGAACTGCAGAGATCGTCCTGACTCCATTGAGAAAATCAGGTGGAAATCCGGATCATGCCCTCATCACCCTACTGGAAAGCACACGTTTCAACCATGCCAGGAAGCGGGAACGTGAGACCGAACTGGCCAGGGACGTGGGGAGGTTGATGTCGACCCTGGCCCATGAAATTCAGAATCCCCTCGGAGGGATCAAAGGCATGCTCCAGCTCATGGAACGGGAACTGAACCAGTCTGAAATGGATACGGAGCCGGCAAAGATGATGTTTTCTGAAATCGAACGCATCGAGCGTTTGCTCAAACAACTGCTGATGCATTCGCATCCGATGCCGATCCATCCCAATACTTTCAATCTGCATGAGTTGCTGGACATGATTCTCAGTTTTGAACGGAGTTCGTATCCGGATCTTCGTTTTATCGCGTATTACGATGCTTCTCTTCCAGAGATCGAGGCTGACCGTGATAAGTTGCATCAGGTATTTTTGAATCTTCTGCGTAACGCTTCGGAAGCCTGTCCTCCTGATGGACGGGTCAGGGTGCTGACCCGCCATTGTGCTCACTGGGAGTTGGCCGGAACCAACCTCGACCCGGGCCGACGCTACATCCTGGTCAGCATCGAAGATGAGGGTCCTGGAATTCCGGAGGAACTCCGAAAAAATATCTTCAAACCCCTTTTCAGCACCAAAAAGCAAGGAACGGGACTAGGGCTTTCAATCTCTTTCCGTCTCGTCGAGTCTCACGGAGGTCAATTGCGTTATCATCCGAATGATACCCAAGGAGCTTGTTTCCAGGTCATCCTCCCTGAAAGTCAGACTGCTTCAGACCATATCTCAAAATCCGAATTGGGTTAAAATACCTTCAAAAAAGAACTTTCATGAGTGAAAAAGATAGTATCGTCAACACCGGAATGGCCAGAACCCCGATGGGCGCCTTCCAGGGGGTGCTTAAGGATGTGAGTTGTGCTCAGTTGGGTGCAACTGCCATCCGTGCTGCACTAAAACGGAGCGGGATCGAGTCCGAATCCGTCAGCGAAATGATCATGGGTTGTGTTCTACCTGCAGGACAGGGCCAGGCTCCAGCTAGACAGGCAGCGCTGGGAGCAGATATGCCCCTTTCCGTATGCTGTACGACGGTCAACAAAATGTGTGGTTCCGGAATGAAAGCTGCGATGCTTGCCCATGACCTGCTGCTGGGTGGGGAGGAACGGATCCTTGTCTCAGGGGGGATGGAAAGCATGACCAATGCGCCCTATTTGCTGCCGCGTGCCCGTTCTTGTATGCGTCTCGGCCATGGGGAAGTGGTCGATCATATGTTCCTCGACGGACTCGAGGATGCTTACGACCGAGGGAAACTGATGGGAAGCTTTGCGGAAGCCACCGCCAGTCACTATGGATTCAGTCGGGAAGCTCAGGACGCATTTGCCATTCGATCCCTGACCCGTGCTAAAAAGGCCATCGAAGCAGGGGTTTTCGACGAAGAAGTCGTTTCGGTTACCATCCAGGGCCGAAAAGGGGATACCCTGGTCGAAACCGATGAAACTCCGCTCAAAGCGAATTTAGAGAAAATACCAACCCTCAAACCGGCTTTTGCTAAAGAATGGAACGGTAACACCAGCCAATTCCTCCTCGATCTCCGATGGTGCGGCTGCGCCTGTGATGATGCGTGAATCGACAGCTCTAGAACGAGGATTGCTCCCACTGGCCAGGATTCTTGGACATTCTGAGCATGCTCATGAGCCTGCATGGTTCACCACCGCCCCGGTGTCGGCGATCCAAAAACTGCTTGAAAAGCTTGGATGGAATGCTAGAGATGTGGACCTTTATGAAGTCAATGAAGCCTTCGCTGTCGTTACGATGGCAGCCATTCAGGATCTTGAACTGGATCCTGAAAAAGTGAATGTCCACGGAGGAGCCTGTGCTCTTGGACATCCGATCGGGGCATCCGGCGCAAGGATCCTCGTCACCCTTCTGGCTGCCTTGAAACATCATCGCAAACGACGAGGGCTTGCAAGCCTCTGCATCGGGGGTGGCGAAGCAACGGCTATGGCTGTTGAATGGATCGACTGAATCAGCCCTTCTGGTAAAATCTGTGAGGCCTGAAGGGAAAGGGTTTGTCTTCCGGTTCAACTAGAGCTAAACTTTTAAGCTTGGACGGCGGGCGTAGCTCAGCTGGTAGAGCGCTGGATTGTGATTCCAGTGGTCGAGGGTTCAAATCCCTTCGCTCGCCCCAGTCCACCTGTTTCCTCCCTTTCAATGGCCCTGCGCGGGCGTAGCTCAATTGGATAGAGCATCAGACTTCGGATCTGAGGGTTAGGGGTTCGAGTCCTCTCGCCCGCGCCAAAATAAATCAATAATTTCAATAGTTCTAAGAATAGATAAGCACAGAAGTTTAATTATTTGTAGTTACAATGCTATGGATAATGATCCCTGGAAGCTAATTGACCCAGGTCATCATTCACAGGAAATACAAACCCTGCCTGATGACAAACTGATTAAAGGTGAATGGGAAAGTCTGATGGGAGAATCAAAATTGCTCAATTTAGATGGAGCTGATGTCTACGGATATGATTATGGATCTAGTGGAAGGTATTGAAAAATAGCATTCGCTAATCATAGGAAAGTGTAAATCGATCAATAAAGAGAGGCGAGGTCATGCGTATTACTTCTGAACAACAGTTGAAGAAAATTTATAAGCAGCCCAAAGGAAGAGCGGTTACAAAACAGCTAGATCACTTGGATCAACATACCCTAAGCTTTATAAATTTATCACCATTCTGCATCGTAGCAACTTATGGGGAAGATGGTTTAGCGGATGCGACACCACGTGGTGGTAAACCGGGATTTGTCCAGTGTCCTAATGATAAAACATTACTAATTCCTGATTGGCCAGGCAATAATCGCGTTGATAGTCTAAAAAAATATTCTTTGCAATCAGGGTATTGGCCTCGTTTTTCTAATTCCTGGAATTAAAGAAACTCTCAGAGTAAACGGTCTTGCTGAAATTATAAATGACTCTGAACTCCAAAATCGTTTTTTGGAACAAGATCGTTTGCCTATATCTGTGATTAGAGTTGATATCGATGAAGTCTATCTACACTGCAGTAAGGCATTGATTCGATTGAAACTTTGGGATGCCGATAGCATTCAACCACGCTCAGAATTACCAAGTATGGGGGAAATACTTAAAGATCAAACTGGCGATCACGGAACTATTGAAACCCAGCAGGAAATGGAAGCTAGAATTTCTAAGATGTTGTACTGATAGCTATGAAATCGTTCAAAGAAAACCTTCCTTTCTGTGTAACTCCTTATCTTTTCTTTCGTCCACCATCCCCAATTCTAGGTTTATGTTTTGTATATGAAGAGGATTTTGAGGTTTTTTTCCTGGTCACCTACTAACAGGCCCATCGCAGGCGCATTAACACCCATGAAAATTAGGCTAGCGCAAATTCCCTACTCAGTTTGAATGGTTGTATTAGCATGAAGTTGGAGTTTTTCTGATTCTTCAAATCTTCCTATCCGAGAGCCCAAAACCTTAAATTTATCGCTAAGACCTTTATATAAATTCATTTTTTCATTTTCATCTTGAACAAGATTTTTCAAATAATGTAAGTTAATATAATTACTTAATTCTTTTCATAAAGAGGAAAAATGAGAAAAATAATTTTTTTAATGTTGCTGGTATGTTTATCATTTGAGGGTGTTCTTCATTCTAAGGAGAAGTTAGTAATTTCAACTTGGGGTTATAATGGTGATTTATTAAAAAAATATATATATGATCCATTTGAAGAAAAATATGGAGTAGAAATTGTAGTTGAAACTGGAAATAATGCCGCCAGACTTAACAAACTTAAGCTTAGAAAGGGTAAAGGAATAGATCTGATTTATCTTGCTAGTTCTTATACGATGGATGCTATTGACTTAGGTTTGTTTGAAAAAATAAATAGAAAAAATTTGACAAATCTATCTGAAATATATCCAGTTGCAAGATCTCCATTCGGAGCAGATTACGGGCCAGCTTATACGGTGATGAGAGTAGGCATCATCTATGATACAGCACAAATCAAGAATCCTATTAATTCATGGAATGATCTGTGGCGCACGGATCTTAGAAGTAAGGTTTCAGTTCCAAACATAACTACTACTGCCGGTCCAACTATTGTACTCACAGCAGGAAGACATAAAAATGTTGATGCATTTAATCAACCAAGTGTTGCATTTAACGCATTGAAAGATCTGAAAAATAATATTCTTAAAACTTATAATCGATCATCAAACTTGGCGAATATGTTTGCCCAAGGAGAAATCGCAGCAGGTGTTGCAATGAATTTTGTTATGCCAAGGATTAAAAAAGCACTTCCTAGTGCAGTATGGGTAGATCCTAAAGAAGGTTCCTTCGTAAATATTAACACAATTAATGTTGTAAAAGGATCTCCCAAAAAAGAATTAGCAGAAAAATATATTAATTTTGTTCTTAGCAAAAAAATACAGGAAGATATTGCATTGGTTAAAGTTGACTCCCCAGTGAATATGAAAGTAATCTTGGATCATGATCAAGCCGAAGGATTGACATATGGCGGTGAGTTGATCGATAGTTTTCAAGATGTAAATTGGGGTGAAATAAATAAAAGAAAGAAGAGTTGGATTGAAAAATGGAATGAAATATTTTCAAATTAAGAAACTTTTCATATAGTGAGTAATCGTTCTCTCACTATTTTGTTAATACCAGGAGTGTTGGTCTGCACAGCACTCCTGATTATCCCTCTTTTTCTGCTTCTTATTGATACGATTCCTGTTCTAAAGGATCCCTTCTATCTTTACCAAGAATTCCTAAATAAAACTTTCCATCAGAAAATTTTATTTAGGACGATTAAAGTTGCCTTACTAACAACAATAATATGTGTAATATTAGCATATCCATGTGCATTTTATATTGCATTAAAAGGTAAAAGATATAAAAGTATTTTCATTGTTATAGCAGTTTTTCCTCTTTTACTTAGCCCGGTCGTAAGATCCTTTGCCTGGATGGTGATAATTGGAAAAAATGGTTTTATCAATGATTTGCTAATATGGCTAAGAATCATTGAAAAACCGATACAATTACTTTACACAGAGTTTGCTGTAGTGATAGGACTTACCTACCTTTTTTTACCACTAATGATTTTACCACTTGTTGGTGTTATGGAAAATATTGAAGAGGATCTTTTGGATTCTGCCAAGAGTCTCGGGGCTAGTAGCAATGGAGTTTTTTTTCAGTTAATTCTGCCGTTAAGTTCTTCAGGATTATTAGTAGGATCCATTCTTGTCTTTACAGGAAGCTTAACGGCTTATACCACTCCTCGATTACTTGGGGGGGATCAAGCCATGACTCTTTCTACACTCATTTATCAAAACGCAATGACTTTATTTGATTGGGATACAGCTTCTGTTATAGCCATTATCATGATTCTTACTACTTATTTAGTGATGAAGTTGATTGGAGCCTTAGCAAACAGAATGAATCCAGATACATGAAGAATAATAAATTACTTATTATTTCTTTAATTGCAGTATATCTTTTTCTGATTAGTCCACTAATAATAATTGTTTTATCTGCATTCAATGAAAGTGAATTCTTGGCATTTCCCCCTGAAAATTATTCTCTACGTTGGTTTTACAGAATTTTTGAAAGTGAGATGTTCATATCTGCATTTCAGAATTCTCTTTTACTGTCATTGTTTGGAGCAGTTGGTTCTTTATTGGTTGGTTTACCAGCAGCATATTCGTTATCAAGGACAAAATCAAAATGGCGCCAACCAGCATTATCTCTGTTTTTATCTCCTGTAATCATCCCAGGTGTAGTTCTCGGTTTTGCTGTCCTCAAACATATCGTCATCCCCCTAGAAATAGAAACATGGACAGGGTTAGCAATAGGGCATGTGTTAATAATGTTACCCTATGTAATTCGAGTCATCGTTTCCAGTCTTAGTAATGTGCCTATAGAAATTGAGGAAGCTGCTGTAAGTTTAGGTTCAACGCGTATGCACGCATTCCTCGTAATTGTTCTCCCAAATATTCAATCAGGAATTCTAGCAGCGTGTCTCTTAGCATTCATAACGTCTCTTAATGACGTTCCAGTAACTATTTTTCTTACAGGTCCAGGAGTTACGACTTTACCTATTCAGATGCTTAGCTATGTAGAATATTATTTTGATCCTACGGTTTCAGCAATTTCAGTATTACTCATGTTGTTGACAATCATCATTATGTTCCTAATAGAAGCAACTATGGGTCTAAGTTTTTTTACAAAAAAATAAGAATGAACTATCTTCAATTAAAAAATCTTACTGCTTCTTATGATAAAGAGGTAATTCTTAAGAATTTATCACTTGAAATACATAAAGGAGAATTACTCTCACTTTTGGGTTCAAGTGGATGTGGCAAAACAACTACTTTGAGAATAGTATCTGGATTTTTAAAACCTAGACAAGGAAGTGTAATACTTAATGAAAAAGACATCACATTGAAACCACCTAATGAAAGGGGTTTTGGATACGTGTTTCAGAGCTATGCTTTATTCCCACATCTCACTGTTGAAGAAAACGTGGGATTTGGTTTAAAACAGAGAAAAGTGAAATCAGATGTTATCAAAAATAAGGTTGCTGAAATGCTCGAGTTAGTCGATTTGAAAGATTTTTCAATGAGACGCCCAAAAGAACTTTCAGGAGGGCAAAAACAAAGAGTCGCCCTGGCCCGTGCAATGGCCATTAATCCTAGCATGTTGTTGCTTGACGAACCCCTTAGTAATCTTGATGCTGCACTCAGAATCAAGATGCGCATGGAAATCCGGAGAATTCAACAGGAACACTCTATAACAACAATTTATGTAACTCATGACCAGGAGGAATGTTTTTCAATTTCTGACCGTGTTGCAATAATGAATCATGGGTTGATTGAACAATTAGCAAAACCTGAAGAAATATATTCTTCGCCTCAAACACAATTTGTAGCTAAATTTGTTGGTTTTGAAAATTTTATGAAAGGAGAAATCATAGAATCAGAAGGTATTCAATACTTTTCTAGTGAATTAGGAGGGAATAAAATACCAATAATGAATTCACATTCAATAAAAAGAAAAACTACTACTGCTGCTTTCCGACCTAGTGGCTTTGAAATCCTGTCAGAAGATAAAGGGGGAATAACATTGATACCAGGTATAGTTCATGTCCAAACGTATCTTGGTAAAGGATACCGTTATCTGATTGGAACAAAATTAGGAGAAATGATTGTGGATAGTGAAGAAAATAAACACCATGTTCATTCAAATGTTTTACTCCAACCGATTCCAGAAATGATGGTATTATTGTAAACAGGATGATGTCAGACAATTCCACAATGATTAAAAATGCAAATATCCTGACTATGGATAATCAGTTCAATGTTTTCTCTAATGGTTTTGTAAAAATCAAAAACGGACTTATTGAATCTGTTGGGGATAACTTTGAGAAAAACTCACAAGAAGTTGAAAAAATTCTGGATGCAAAAGGAGGTTTGGTTATCCCTGGCTTGATCAATTGTCATACACACGCAGCCATGTCTTTGTTTAGAAGCCTAGGTGATGATGAGGCAGATCGTTTAATTCGTTATATATTTCCCCTTGAAATGAAACATGTTTCTCCTGAATTTGTGAGAATTGGAACGGAATTGTCTTGTGCAGAAATGCTACTATCAGGAATAACTTTTTTTGCAGACATGTATTTTTTTGAAGAACAGGTTGCCTTAGTTGCAGAGAAAATGGGGATACGTGTTTTGGCAGGGCAGACTGTGATGAATAGAAATATTCCTGATGCAAAAAATTTTGAGGAAGGTTTAATAAGAGCAAAAATATTTTGTAAAGACTGGAGCCAGCATCCTTTAGTTATACCTTGTATAGCACCACATGCACCCTACTCCCTTGAAGAAAAGCAATTAAATAAAATTAATGAATTTGCAAATGCGAATGATGTTGATATTCAGATGCATGTAGCAGAATCGGATAGAGAAAAAAAATATATTTTAAATAAAGATCAAAAAAGTTCAGTTGATTATCTTAGTTCACTGAATTTTCTTAGCGAAAGGCTTCTAGCATCCCATTGTATCCATGTTGATAATGATGATATGAATTTGTTGTTAGACCATCAATGCAGGGTATCTCATAATCCTGTTGCAAATACAAAAGGTGCCCATGGAACTTGCCCCTTGTATGAATTATTAGAAAAAAAAATTACTGTTGGCTTGGGAACTGATGGTCCGATGAGTGGAAATAACCTTGATTTATTTAGGCAAATGTCAATAACTGCTCCGATTCAAAAAAATCTAAAACGGGACAGAACCTTACTTGACTCTCAAGAGATCTTATTTATGGCAACTTGTGGAGGCGCAAATGCTTTAGGTAAAGGAGAAGAAACAGGAAGTATAGAAAAAGGAAAATGGGCAGACTTGATCATTTTTAATTCTGATTCAGTCAGACATACTCCTATTCATGACCCTTATTCAACTGTTGTTTATTCTTTACAGGCTGGTGATGTGAAGGATGTTTTTGTTTCTGGAAAACAAGTAGTACAAGATAGCGTTCTAGTGAATTCTGATTTAGATGATATTACCAAAAATGTTAGAGAGTTCATTTCTAAATGGTAAGAAATTTTATAACACTGGAATCAACTCCAAAATTCTTTCTCAAGCTTTTAAAGCTTGTCGTGCAACTTCAACCCAGAAGGAAATTCCGGTCACTAATGAGTCATCATTGAAATCATAACTAGAGTTGTGATGAAGTGCCCCGTTCTCAACCGGGCCATTTCCCAGCCAAACATAAGCTCCTGGTATTGACTCACTAAAAAATGCAAAATCATCCCCTGCTGTTGAAGGTGGATACTTAGTTATTGCTTTATTTCCGCAAATTGCCTTAGCAACATTTTGAGCAATTTTTGTGGCATTTGGGTCATTCACAACTGGAGGAATTCGTCTTATGAACTCATAATTTGAATCAATTCCCATTGTATTTGCTATACCTTTAGCTAGATGTCCAATTTCTTCTTCAAGTATTTTTCTAACCTCTTTTGTATATGCTCTGGCAGTTCCACCTATTTCTACTTTGTCAGGAATGACATTTAGTGCTTTAGGATCTCCTCCATGAAGAGAACATGCACTCACAACAGCAGGTTGAAGCGGATCTATTAATCTACCTACAATTGTTTGTAAAGTTGTTAAGAAATGGCCTGATGCAGTTATACTATCTCGACCTAGATGAGGTTTAGCTCCATGAGTACTCTTTCCTTCAAAGACAACACTCCAACTATCGGAGGAAGCTAGTTGTGGTCCTTCTGTAACAGCTATCTGATCAGTTTGGAGTCCAGGCATATTGTGAAGGCCAAAAATTGTATCACAATGGAATTTCTTTAAAAATCCTTCTTCAATCATTTTTTTTGCCCCACCACGTCCTTCCTCAGCTGGCTGGAATATAAAATGGACTGTGCCACTTGGAGGAGATTGTGAAAGTACCTCAGCTGCACCTAAAAGCATTGTAGTATGACCATCATGTCCACATGCGTGCATCTTACCTGGAGATTTTGAAATCCAAGGTATTGTACTCGTTTCTGTCATAGCCAAAGCATCCATGTCAGCCCTCAGACCAACAGACCGACCTTTTCCCTTCAATGTTGCAACAACACCTGTTTCGGCAATCCCTTCAGTAACTTCAAGCCCTAAGCCAACCAAATGGTCGGCTACAACCCGTGATGTACGTATTTCCTCGAAACCAAGTTCTGGATTTTGATGGAGATCTCTTCGAAGTCTTGTTAAAGCATCTAAGTTTGTATATTTTTCTATTTTCATGCCTTCAAAATAACAAAACCGAATCGAATAAAAAAGTGTCTTAAATTTTTAAGTATTTTTTAGAACGGTACTATATTTCTAATTATGACTTTTAAAAATTGACCGTGGAACCTCATGAATTTTGGCAAGAAATACTGCCAGAGAAATATTCAAATTCACCTCCATACAATACGCATTATCCTTCCAAGTTAAAAGATGGATCAGTTTTAATGTTACCTATTCGTTCACTTGGAGCAACAAACAATGGATTGGCGTCTTTAATATTGAATCAAGCAAGTTTTGCAGTTGAGAACATATTAGCGAAATTTCTTGTTGAATTGATCAAGGCAGACAAGCCTGATGTTGTCGTTGGGATTCCAACTCTAGGACTTTCTTTAGCTCGTGAAGTTTCGCTTCTGCTCGGTCATAAGCGATATATCCCACTTGGGACATCTCGAAAATTTTGGTATGACGAACGACTTTCTGTCTCAATGTCTTCAATCACAAGTCCAGAAACTAAGAAACGACTTTATCTGGATCCTCGAATGGAACCTTTAATTAAAGGTCGACGGGTTTGTCTCATTGATGATGTTATAAGTAGTGGGGCATCCATAAAATCTGGGATGGATCTTTTAGAGATCGTCCAGGTATCACCTATATCAATTGGTGCAGCAATGCTACAATCTGATAAATGGCGAAAAATGTTTAATTCAATTAATCCAAATATGATACCATTAATAAAAGGAGCAATTAAATCCCCTTTATTGAAAAAAAGAAAAGACGGCTGGTGGCCAGAATCAATTGATTATTGATAACAAAATAGTTTTTGAGGTTTATCATGGATGTGTTTCTAATTCAAAAAAATTCCTTAAATTATCAAATTCTTCCAGCCACTCATTTCGCCATATTTTCTTAGTATAATCATCAACAAATGAACCATTGATTGAATTGCCAATGAATTCACGTACATCTTCGATGCTATATTTAAACTCTTTGACCATATCAATATAGCATTTACCTGGATTTGTATGATGCAATGGCGGGTCATCACTGTTTGGGAATATTTTTATTCCTTCACGCCCCATATGAAATATTGGATGTTTAGTGATCCAATCTTCCTTCTTTAAAGTTCTGCTATAAAAAGAGTTTGTTGGAACAACACTGAAAACAATATCATCATCAACACATTTCTTCATTAGTTCAGGGTTGTTTAAAATAGTGTATCCATGATCTATTCTTTCACATTTTAATAATTCTAAAGCTGTTTCTACATTATTCCATGGTTCTCCAAATTCTCCGGCATGTGCAGTTAAATGTAGCCCACCTTCACGTGCAAGTTTGTATGCTTTCCAAAATTTTTCAGGAGGATAACCTGTTTCCAAATAATCCATCCCTAAACCTACTACTTCTTCAAATGGATTCTCTAGCACAGTCTTTACCATTTCTACTGCAAGTTGACTGGATTCTTCTCTGTTGATAGAAGGAATTAAACGTCCAATAATTCCAAAATCCTCTTCTGATTCTTTTAATCCCCCTATAATGCCATCCATAGCTTTTTTATAGTCAAAGCCTGTAATACTTATGTGATCTGTTGGATTCCAAAAAATCTCACGATAACGTACTCCGTTTTGAGCAGCTTCACGCATTGTTTCATACACAATCCTTGCAAAATCAGTCCTGTCTTGTATTACCTCAACTGCAACTTGTAGCATGGGTAAGATACTCCTAAACTGACTACGATCATAAAGATCTTCAATTTTTTGATATTTTGGCAATCTGATAGAGTTTTTTTTTGATAAATCTTCGAGAGTTTTTGGGAACACTGAACCAGTTAAGTGAACATGTAATTCTGCTTTTGGTATTTTAATTAAAAACTGATCTAAATTCATGATCTATAATCGATTCAAAAACAAAGCATTAGTATGCGATTTTTATTAATGTACCCAACAATTTATATTTATCAATTGAAATCAACTGAAAATGTACTCATTCTTATCTCTAATGATTTTGGTAATAGAACTATCAGGATGCAGTGGCCTCTTGGTATCCCGATTGTTTTGTCTTTGACCTTTGAAGATGCATGGGAATTAAGCAAATCGACCTTTTTTATAGATCCCTAGAACCATCAAAAGCCATGTAGAGGCCTTTCTCCGAGGATTCCCGTTGATTGCATGTGCTCTCCTTCTGTATCAAAAGCTTCCTTATTTATAGGCTTATCAACTTTCTTATCTGGATTCTGATAAGGAAAGGGGATTATCTTTCCTGGAAGAATGTCTTTGATATTCATGCTTTCCATTCTCCCTTGGAACTCTCACCCAGTTCTAAAACCCGAAAGTGGAGATTCTTCAATACAGCATGGATTTCAGTCAGATCTTCCTTGATAAGTTCCCTGAAGCTTGTTGATGGCTTGACTGCTTGGCTATATTTGGTTTCAGTAGGAAGAAGAGGGGGACTGGTGGGGGGTTGCACATTCATCTACTCTTCCATTGTTAGTAACAAGTACCGAGTGGATCGTTTGAGGTGATTTTAATGCAAAAAACGGATAAACGTTATCTCAGTATTTCTCAAAAATCTAACTGTTCCATAGGTGGGATACCTATTGTTCAATCAATGAAAATATTTCTAATCGTATGGGGCATTATGTTTTTGTTAAGTGGTTGTGTTAGTGTTAATACTAAAATAGTAGGTCAGACGCATGCACCCGTTGAACCTACAAAAGTCAATGTGTTCACTCTAAAAGAATTTTTTGATATTATTCTTGAAAAAAGAAAATGTGAACAATTGGCATACATAAAAATAAAAAACATACCTCGTAAGCAAAACTCTTTAGACTATGCAAGTAATGAGGCTTCAAAGATTGGGGCAAATTATATTGCTGTAGTTGCATACTATAATCATTATTTGGGAGGAGATCATATTGAAGTAAATGCTTATAAATGTTCTGAAATTAAAAGCGAAATAGTAGATGATAAAAAATTAATTTAACATAAGTATTGTCTTGTCTTAACCGTTCTAAGAGGTAGGGTATAGCATATCTTCTACTTTCTTTGAATGAGTTCATCATGAGATTCATGTCCATTTCCTTGTTTATGGTTTCTTTTTTTTCAGCAAGCATGGCTTCAGATCAATTAGCAAAAACCGCGTACTTGATAAGAAATATAACAGCAAAGCAAACAAAAAAAATATCAAATGAGATTAAAAAAACAGGACCATGTGAAGCAAATAATCAGCAATTAATCGCTACTTGTAGTAAGCAGGGTGCAAAAAATATCAAAGGTGGTGACAAACCGATAACCATCGAAAAGATTTATTATCTAGGTACCTTTGTGAAAAAATTGGAAGAATACGATAATTATCCTAACAACTAGTTCTAACCTTTGCGAGTTGCGACTGGCCGTGATCTATTCCAATGCCAGCGTTCAAAACATCCCTGAACCAGATAATTGCTGGCCAGTTTTCTCCTAACATCTTGTACATCACCTCCTTCTTCACAAATGGGTGATGTTCAATCATTGTTTGGTTTTGTGGGCAGTAGCATTGGCTTGGGGTT
>Ga0066853_10000094_pt1 | contig 28776 bp, 22 predicted proteins | sample ETNtaG_28_FD_67284 | JGI IMG/M metagenome (GOLD analysis project Ga0066853, IMG submission 67284) | Marine microbial and viral communities from oxygen minimum zone, Eastern Pacific Ocean - ETNP201406SV61 | ecosystem: Environmental > Aquatic > Marine > Oceanic | place: Pacific Ocean: Eastern...
TGAAGATCCTCAATCGCTTGCATGGTATGACTTTCAGTGGAAACTTATCGTCGGTGAAGACCTGACAGCGGTGACGCAGGTCAATAAGTTGTCAGCGAAAAGTTTGTTTGTTACCGTGTCCGATAAAAAATGGTTTCCGGCACTGAAGTCCTTTCGCAAAAAAATTATTGCTGAGATAAATCAGAGTGCAGGATCAGTTCTGATAAGCAGAATTGTTTTTCAGGAGGGCACCATCGTTAATCCAGTTACGGATGATACCCAGGTAGCGCGGAAGCAGTATTCTCTGGAACAAAAGAAAATAGAAGGAACAGAAGTTATGGCAAAAGACGAAAGCTTACGAAATATCCTTGATCGCATCAGTAGTAAACTTCAGATAGCTCCACTTGCTCTGATGTTGCTCTTTGTTTCCAATTGCACGACTTTGCCCGTTGAGCAGAGTTCTGGAAATATCGATTTATCTGGCTCCTATGCGGTGAGAGTCGCTGAGAAGATGTCTGCGAAGCAAACCGGAGTTGCGGTTCGAGACCCGCGATCTTATTACCATTATTTTATGGCTTTGAACGAAATTCGCCACCATCAGTTTGGGAAAGCGGCGGATAATTTTCGCAAATTGGTCGAATTTGATAAAGGGGACTCGCAATTTTACCGCCAACTGGCCATGAATCTGCTTCGTGCCGGGAAGGTAGACGATGCTTACAAGGCTTTGGAAGAGTCCTTGCACCATTTTCCTGCCAATCCTGAGCTGAATATGATGATCGGAGATATTCTTGACGGACGGGAAGAGTATGAACGGGCGCTCACTCATTATCAGCGTGTGATTCAGACCGAGCCGGGTTCTGCGAGAGCCCATCTTCTTCGCGGTGCGGTTTATGAGCGACTCAAGCAATTCGACCTTGCCGCAGATATGTATCAACAGGTGATCCGGGTAGAGCCAAGAAATCCATTGGGATATCACTATCTGGCAAGGATGGATATTCTTTCGGGAAAATTGAAAGACGCGAAAAGTCATTTAAGTCAGACTCTGGAGTTACGTCCCAACCTTTTACAGTCCCGCGAATTTCTGGCCTGGGTTTGGGAGAAGCTGGGAAATGCAGAAGAGGCCGCGAGAGAATACAAAATTCTTTTGAAGCTGGACCCCTTAAATAAAAAAATTCATGAGCGTATCACCGGCATGAAAGATTCAATGACACCGGTGGATGTGGATACCAGCCAATACCGGTTAGCGGCAGAAGATCTTTTGGGCGAACCAAAAGTTCATATGAGAATTGGGGCTGTTTATTACGAGCAGGCACTTTACTTGAAGGCGCTTGATGAGTTTCAATTGATTCGGGCCAGGAAACAAACGAAAGAAGTTCTCATGGTACTTGGGCGCGTTTATGAAATTCTGGGGCGGGTCGACAAAGCCATCGAGGAAATGAAGGTTCTCCTAGAGATGGAGCCCAAGTCTGTGAACTTAATGGTTTATTCGGCCCGCTTTTACAGCATGAATGAACAGCCTGAGGAAACGATTCGTCTGCTTGAGTCAGCTGTTAAAATCGAGCCGGAAAATGACACCCTTCATCATTCCCTAGCCCTGGCTTATATGTCCGTTGATAAGCTGGATCAAGCCATCAGTAAAATTCAAAAAGCTATTTCCCTGAATGAGGGAAAAGATTCTTATTATTTCGAGCTAGGCGCTCTTCTTGAGCGGACCGGTCAATTTGAATTGGCAATACAAAATATGAAGCGTTCCATCGAGCTTAACCCCATGCATTCCAATGCACATAATTTTCTGGGGTACATGTATGCCATTCAAGGTAAATCGCTGGATAAGGCCATCGGGCATTTGAATAAGGCTCTTTCCATTCAACCCAGAAATGGATATTTCCTTGATAGCCTGAGTTGGATTTATTTCAAAAAAGGTGAATCGCAAAGAGCTCTTGACGAATTAAAGAAAGCCATGGTGTACACCTCTCCCGACCCAGTTTTATACAGCCATCTGGGAGATATTCATTTTTCGTTGAAGAATTATATAGAGGCTGGCAAGGCATGGAAGACAAGCCTTTTTCTTACCATGGAAAAAATGGATGACACTGATGGCGAGTTGCCTGACCCAAAAGATCTTGAAAAAAAGATCCGGGAGGCGCGAGAATTCCTGAATAAAAATTAAGGGGACCTCTGGTAGTCATTATTTTTCAATTTTGCATAGCTCTCCTTTAAATTTTAAAACACGCAGGTCCTGCCTCAACCTTATCTGACACCCAATATGTCCATACGAATTTCCCGGCATCTGTACGCGATAGGGTTCGTGCTGATTTTTGTTGTTTCATGCCAACCCAAGATCGTATCCGTTTCTCCAGAAGCGAAGCCGGAAATGCCGTCTCTTCCCGCCTTGTTTTCGCTTCTTGAGGTACGTCAATCAGGAATTCATGATGTCAAAGATTTTGTTCGCACAAAAATTTCCGGGGAACGTTTGAATCATTCTTTTCGCCAGGCGTTGTTAGTCAAAGGAAATGAAGCTATTCGAGTGGATACCTATAATCTTTTTCGTCAGGTTCTGGGCGTCCTGATTTATGAAGGTGGAAAAACTTTGATGTATGATCCGGGAGAAAACCGGGTCGTTTATGGGCAAGAGGTATGGGACATCATGCATCGGGTGATGGGAACGCACATCGACTTCAGAGAATACATCAGTGTGTTTTCAGGAGGTATACCACGTTTTTCCTACTTGCAGGCGAAGGTCGCAACGTGGAACGCCGATCAAACAATTTACAGAATTGAGACGATTGATCGGGAAACCGGGGAGCAGGTGGATATTGAAATCGATGCCTACACGCTGTTGCCTAAATCGGTGACACGGATCCGAGGCACTCGGGAAATATACAAGGCGCATTGGGATGATTACCAGAAGGTGGGTCAATGGGACTTTGCTCACAAAATTTTAATTGAGCTTACAGATAGGAATGAAACGGTCTCAGTAAAATATTCAGCCCCTGTTATTAATCAAGGGTTGGCCCCCGATGCGTTTCAGTTTGCGTCGGATATTGTGAACTGATTTGAGAAAGTAAAGACAGTGTCTATGAAGCTAAAATTTAGAACCCCGGCCAAGGTCAACCTGACTCTGAATATTCTCAGAAAAAGGGAAGACGGGTTCCATGAACTGGAAACTATTCTGCAGATGGTATCTTTGTACGATGAGCTGGAGCTTGAATCATTGCCCTTAGGTATCGAGCTTGAATGCGATACGCCGGGAATTCCCACAGACGAAACCAATCTGGCCTGTAAGGCGGCTCTTTTGTTACAGGAAACCTGCCGGGTGGAAGACCGGGGGGTGCGTATCCGGTTGAAAAAAAATATTCCTTTTGGAGCCGGGTTAGGTGGCGGCAGTGGCAATGCCGCTGGTGTGCTCATGGGACTGAATCGCTTATGGAATTTGAATATGAGCCGGGAAAAGCTCGCGATTCTGGCCGCTGAACTGGGTTCCGATGTCCCATTTTTTGTCACTTCGCCCTGTGCTCTTGGGGTGGGTCGTGGAGAGCAGTTGGAGGTTTTGGCCCCGTGTTCTAAATTTCAGGTTTTGTTGGTCTTTCCGGGGTTTCCCATTGCCACCCCCTGGGTGTATCAGAATCTAAAATTGAAGTTGACAAAACGGGAAAATAATATTAGCATTTTGCGGAAATTCCTATCTCTATCGGACATCGCAAGCTTAGGGTCCCAGCTACACAACGATTTGGAACCAGTTGTTATTCAAAGGTTTCCTGAAATCCAGATCATTAAGGACGAGCTACAAGCCCGAGGTGCGTTAGGTGTTCTTTTATCCGGGAGCGGTTCAACCGTGTTTGGAATTTTTAATGACCCGGAGAAGGCTAGGGTTGCATGTGCCGGATTGAATGGAGAATGGGAACGCGTTGTTACAGAAACAATTGGAAGTTTTTCCGAGTTTTTGCCGGGGGAAATTCTGAACTATCAGTAACTCTAGGGGCAGATGACCTGGAAACTTTGAATTGTGAGCATATGGTCAAACAGGTATAATCCTAATTCCTCCCCAGCTTTTCATTATTTAAATCAATCAGTATCGGACTTCGGCAGGCCATGAGTTAGATTCTAGATCGGGCCAGAAAAGAGCATCGGGATAAAATTTAACAGGGTATGCCTGGTTGTTGGGCGTGAGATTAAACGAAGAATTATCGAACAAATATTGGGGCGTCGTCAAGCGGTTAAGACACAGGTTTTTGATGCCTGCATACGGAGGTTCGAATCCTCCCGCCCCAGCCTTAATGATCCTTAATGATGCAGGATACTTTTACTTTTAAAGGTCATAAGAAAAAAATCGTATGGACCAGAATCTAAACGGAAGAGTATTAATTTTTTCGGGACGTGCCAATGAGGAGCTTGCAACGGATATTTGCAAGTACATGAACATTGACTTGGGCCGTACAGTGATCAAGGATTTCTCCGACAAGGAAATCTATGTGCGTATTGAGGAGAATGTCCGTGGTGGTGATGTTTTTGTAATTCAGCCAACATCTCATCCGGGAAACACCAACCTGATGGAGTTGTTGATCATGATAGACGCCCTCAAGCGTGCTTCAGCTCGACGCATAACGGCGGTGGTTCCATATTACGGTTACGCGCGTCAGGATCGAAAAAGTGAGCCAAGAGTTCCCATCACCTCCAAACTGGTGGCAGACTTGCTGGTGACTGCGGGAACGGATCGCGTGTTGACGGTTGATCTTCACGCGGGACAGATACAAGGGTTCTTTAATATTCCAGTGGATCATCTTTTTGCGATGAAGGTGCTGATTCCATATCTGCAAGACTTGGATTTGAAGGATGTAATGGTTATTTCTCCAGACGCTGGAGGTGTGGAGCGGGCCAGAGCCTTTGCAAAGCGTTTGGGAGTGAATCTGGCGATTATCGATAAACGAAGGGAAGCGATCAATGAAGCCAAGGCGATGAACATCATTGGCGATGTTGAAGACAAGGTCTGCGTTGTCATCGATGACATGATCGATACTGCGGGTACCCTCGTGGAAGGTACCGCCGCCTTGATGGAAGCAGGTGCGCGTGAAGTGCATGCTTGTTGTACACATGCGGTGTTGTCTGGACCGGCGTTGGACCGCATTGCCAAATCAGAAATTAAATCTATTGTAGCGACTAATACGATTCCAGTTCGTGAAGGGATGAAAAACAATCCGAAAATTAAAATTTTATCCGTGGCGCCCTTGTTGGGTGAAGCCATTTTGCGAATCAATCGCGAAACCTCGGTAAGTTCACTATTTGATTTAGAGGGAGTAGAAAAAAATGTCTGATGTGTTGAGTGGAAAAGTAAGAGAGCAAACCGGCAAGGTAGCTACAAAAGCAGTGCGAAGAAAAGATGAAATTCCTGCTGTTTTGTACGGATTAAAAGACAATCTTTCTTTGTCGATTTGTTCTAAAAACCTGGACACTATTTTAAGTTCCAAAGGGCGAAACGCGTTGATTGATCTTGACCTAGATGGAGGCAAACAGCGTAAAGTCATTATAAAAGAATATCAAAGTCATCCCCTCAGGGAGACCTGGGTGCATGTGGACTTTCTGGAAGTGGATGTCACCAAAGCAGTTAAGGTCAGTGTTGTTGTGAACTTGATTGGAAAATCTGCCGGAGAAAAACAGGGTGGCCTGGTCAATCAGGTGACCAAATCCCTCCATGTAGAATGTCTGCCGGATGATATCCCAGAGTCCATTGACATTGACATGACTCCTGTTGAACTCGGACAGGTGATCCATATGTCGGACCTTAGCCTTTCGGATAAAATAAAAGTTTTACACCGGCCCACGGAGGCTATTGTCAGCGTCTATCTGGAGAAAGTTAAGGAGGAAGAGAAGGCCGATGAAGGAGAAGAGGCTGAAGGTGAGGGTGAGACTGCGGCTGAGGGTGACGCACCGGCCGCCAAAGAAGATTCACCTAAGAAAGAGGGCTGATCATATCCAATGCATTTTTAATAATTGGTCTGGGCAATCCTGGTCCGCGTTACGAGATAACGCGTCATAACATCGGCTTTTTAGTTGCCGATAACCTGGCAGAAAAACACCGGGTTAAACTCGCCCACAACAAGCATAAGGCTCTCTATGGTGAAGGAGAAATAGAGGGCCATCAGGTCATGATTGCCAAGCCAATGACCTATATGAACAACAGCGGGCAGGCAGTCAAGTCGCTTATTTCCGCTTTGAAGATTTTACCCAATAAGGTACTTGTCATTCATGACGACATAGACCTGCCACTGGGCAAGATCAAAATGAAAACTAAAGGCGGCGATGCCGGTCAACGAGGGGTTCGGTCAATCACCGAACGATTGGGGACCGACCAGTTTTATCGCGTTCGCGTGGGAGTCGGTCGGCCTGATAACTCGGACGATATCGTCGATTATGTATTGACCGCGTTTACGGAAGGGGAAGCCCCACTCCTCAACGAGGTCGTCGAAGAAGCGGTGCGTAGAGTCGAAGAAACGCTCGTGCAAATGAATAAACGCAATCATCAAACGGAGGAAAACGGAGAATGTTAAAGGAGTATAAAGGAGAGATAATCTTTCTCATAATCGCAATGGTTGGCTATGTTTTCATGGCTACCTTGGACGTATCGCAGAACTATTCATATTTCGCGGTAGTGTTCGGACTATTTGGCTTGATCGTGGCTTGGAAGATTTACGAAAAGGTTGATGAACAATCTGATGGTAATGAAAAAATGAGAGAAATTGCAGAAGCCATCCACGAAGGCGCGATGGTTTTTCTGTCACGGGAATATAAAATCCTTGGTTATTTCGTTGGTGGAGTTTTCATTCTTCTCCTGATCATTATTTCCTCGCAAAAAGGATTCTGGATCGGTATGTGGACCGCTGTGGCTTATGCTTTGGGCGCGGGTTGTTCAATGCTTGCCGGATTCTTCGGCATGAACGCCGCGACCACATCTAACGTTCGTACCTCGCAAGCGGCCGCTGAAGGTGGACAGGCCAAGGCACTCAACATCGCTTTCAACGGCGGTGCAGTCATGGGCCTGAGTGTTGCTAGTTTGGGATTGCTGGGTGTTGGCGGACTCTTCCTCTTATTTGCCAGAGGTGATTCGATTTCTGCTATCGGTGGCTTTGCCATGGGTGCGAGCTCCATCGCTCTTTTCGCCCGTGTGGGTGGTGGTATCTATACTAAAACAGCGGATGTCGGGTCTGACCTTGTGGGTAAGGTTGAGGCAGGTATCCCGGAGGATGATCCAAGAAACCCAGGCGTTATCGCCGATAACGTAGGGGACTGTGTTGGCGACACTGCTGGCTTGGGTGCGGATATTTTTGAATCTTATGTAGGTTCTATGATAGCTACCGTTATCATCGGCGCTGGTATGGCCACTCAGCAGTTCGAGTATATGGCACTTCCGATCATTGTTGCCATGGTGGGTTTGATCGCTTCTATCATGGGTATTCGCGCGATGGATGCCTTGGAAGATCAAGATCCTTCTGCGGCACTTCGTAACTGTACATTTGTAAGTGCAGGCGCGATGTTGTTTGTTGCTTTTTTTATTATCAAGGTTATGGGCTTGCCATCAGGTGTATTCGTTGCTCTGGCAATAGGTTGTTTTGCTGGTATCGCTATCGGGCTCGTCACGGAATATTACACAGCGGGTTCTCCGGTTACTGAAATTGCCGAGTCGAGTAAAACCGGTGTGGCTACCGTTATGATTACCGGACTGGCAGTCGCGTTGGAAAGTGTTGCTATCCCGGTTATCATCATCGCAATTGCGATATGGTTTGGCGCAGGTTTTGCGGGACTTTACGGTGTGGCGCTGGCCGCAGTGGGAATGCTGGCTACGGTTGGTATCACCATGTCGGTAGACGCATACGGACCTATCGCGGATAACGCGGGCGGTATCTCTGAAATGGCGGGACTGGGTGAAGACACCCGCAAGATCACCGATGGGTTGGATGCGGTTGGAAACACCACCGCCGCCATCGGTAAAGGTTTTGCAATTGGTTCCGCCGCGCTGACTGCGCTGGCTTTGTTCTCAGCATTTACCCAGGCGGCTAATATCACATCTATCGATATCACTCAAACCGAAGTGGTAATCGGAGTTTTCATTGGAGGTATCATTCCCTTCTTTGTTGCTTCAGTGACCATGAAGTCTGTGGGTAAAGCCGCTTTCCAGATGGTTGAAGAAATTCGCCGACAGTTCAGAGAAATCCCTGGACTCATGGAAGGTACTGGCAAGCCAGACAGTGCGCGTTGTATCGACATCAGCACACAGGCGGCTCTCAGGGAAATGATTTTGCCAGGGGTTGTTGCGTTCTCCATGCCAATCGTGATGGGGTTTGCGTTGGGAGCTGAGGCCTTGGGCGGAATGCTCATGGGCGCAACTCTGACAGGTGTTCTGCTGGCACTGTTCATGTCGAACGGTGGCGGTGCCTGGGACAACGCAAAAAAATATGTCGAAGGCGGCAAACTGGGCGGTAAAGGCTCCGAAGCCCATCACGCTACCGTTGTTGGTGACACCGTGGGCGATCCGCTCAAGGACACTTCCGGACCAGCGATGAACATCCTGATCAAACTGATGTCCATCGTTTCTCTGGTACTGGCACCAATGTTTATCTGATAAGATCATTCATAGATCGACTTTCAAGAGGGGTGGGGGGCCCGGTGCCTTTCACCCCTTTTTTATTTCCAATGACCACACCATCACTCAGATTCGGCATCCACGATTTCCTGAACGCACGCCCTCTTCTGGTACCGCTGAAAGAAAAAGCGTCCGAAGCAGGATTCCAAATAGTAACGGACACACCTTCCGCACTCGCGGATAGATTGAAATCCGGCGATGTGGATTTGGCGATGATCCCCTCGGTCGAATACTTCAAGTCGGCGGATAGCTACCGCCTAGTGCCTGATGTGTGCATCGCCTCTCGAGGTCAGGTGGGGACGGTATTATTGCTGGCGAAAAAACCTCTGGCGGAAATTACCTCTGTTGCCGTTGACGTTCGTTCGCGAACTTCAGTAGCCCTTCTTAAAATTTTATTTCCATTCAGTTCGGATACGAAGATTCATCCTGTTGCGCCCGATCTGGAGTCAATGCTGGCCGAACACGCGGCGGCGATGATCATAGGGGACCGGGCACTCACATTGGGCGATCCGGGCCCCGGTATCACCGTATACGATCTCAGTGAAGAATGGTTCCGGCAGACCGGAAAAACTTTTGTGCATGCAGTGGTGGCTGTGCGTCAGGGAATCAACCTGGACCGAGCCAGGCAAGACTTTATCCAGCAGGCAAAACAGGAAGGCCGCAAACGGATTAAAGAGATTGTCCGCGCCCACACAGAGTTAGCGCGAGTGGACACCAACGTGCTGGAAGATTACCTGGAAAACAAAATCCGCTACGACCTAAAGGCAGATGAGATGGCAGGCCTCACTCATTTCAGCCACCTCTGTCACGAGCACGGCATCATCCCCGAAAAAATTTCCCTCCAGCTTATCTAGCCGGATTCATCAGTTTCTGAGAAGGAGTCGCTTCCTTCTATTGAATATTTTCCGTCTATCCACTGGCCAAGGTCGATTAGTTTGCATCGCTCACCGCAGAAGGGGTAAAAGGTATTCCCTTCTTTATTCGATTCTTTTTTGCAGGTGGGACAGCGGATTGTTTTTGGTTTCGGTTGGGTCATAGTTAGTGGACCGTGATTAGGAAACATGTTTTTTCGATTTGTTTTGAATATAACATAACCCCTCCTAATACCCATTAGGCACTTTCGGCCTCCCCTTCGTAAGCCGAAGGTGCCAACAGGTAGGGAGGAATTATTTTAAATTTCATCCTGTTTATCCTGTCAAAGGGTTTGAGTTTTGATCAGCCCTGTGCCGAGCAGAAAATTTGTGTTTACATCTGGCAAAGGTCTTTGTATATTAATGCCTTACGGGGCAAGAATCCTATCGTCCCGCATTCCTGCCCCGCCTTAAATCACGTTTACTGTGCCGATTGGTTTTTGCCCTTTTGGAAAACCTTCTTGGAAAATCCTATCCCATTATGACTACTGACGTTCAACGACATAACCCGTACAAGGTTCTTGGTGTTCGTTCTGACGCCACGCAAAAAGAAATTAACGAAGCTTATGACCGCATGATCCAGCGCTTTGATTCTTCAGCAGAGAATTTTTCGTATGCGGTGCAACCTTCTCTCAAGGAACGCATTGCCCTGGTCCATGAGGCATACGACACTTTGTTCAACGAAGAAAAACGCGTGGCCTATAACGCGTCTGTGCAGGACAAGGAAGAGAAACCCGCGCCCAATTCGGTGCAAGAGGCGGGACGACAGATGCAGATGTCCCTGCACGGTGACAAGAAGTCTGATGGCAACAATTTGCCGGGACAAAATGTTTATCAGGACTATTATGGTTTTTCGGAAAAACCTTTCGACCTGACTCCTGACCCGAAGTATCTCTACCTGAGCCCCAAACACAAGGAGGTCCTTGCCCATCTGGTCTATGGCCTGCAGGAAAATAACGGATTCCTCAAAATAGTTGGCGAGGTGGGTACGGGCAAAACGACAATTTGTAGAAGTTTCCTGCGTGAGTTGCGAACGGATTTCAGTATTGCTTATGTGTTTAATCCGGCGATCAACGAACTGGAACTTTTGCAGACGATCAACGCGGAACTCGGCCTGCCATCGGAAATGGAAAGCAAAAAAAAACTTGTCGATATGCTTAACACTTTTCTCCTTGAGGAAAGAAAAAAGGGGCATCGGGTGGTTGTCATCATCGACGAGGCGCAAGCCCTTCAGCCCAAGGTGCTGGACCAGTTACGCTTGTTATCGAATCTGGAAACAGAAACGGAAAAGTTAATCCAGATTGTTTTGATCGGTCAGCCGGAACTCGATGAATTGCTGGAGCAGAACGAATTGCGCCAGCTTCGCCAGCGCATCACCATCAGTTGGGAACTGCTTCCGCTTAACCTGGAAGAAACCCGTGGATACATTCAGCATCGGATCAACGTAGCGTTGGGCAAAGGTCGGGTACGCTTCACCCGTGCGGCGGTAGAATCAATTTACAAATTCTCACACGGCATCCCACGCATGATCAATGTCCTTGCCGATCGTTCTCTGCTCATCGCTTACACGATGAACACGAAGAAGATCACCCCGAATATTGTTCGTCCGGCGGTGAAAGATGTTGGCGGACTCACCCCGATTTCGACCTGGACGGACACTTTATGGAAAAGTTTTATTCCGGGATTGGCGGCGCTCGGCATCCTGTTTTTCTCCATCGATTATTATATGCTTCCAGGTTTCAACACAGATACGCGAGGCGGCAAAGACATCAACATGATGATCCGGGAAAATCCTATCGTCCCGGTTAACCCCAGTTCATTGCAACCTCAACCGCCTGTTATAAACTTACCCAAGGCTAAACCGCTATCTCCAGAAGCGATGCGGCAATTGATCGCACCCGGGGAAGAGGTCATTGTTCCAGATGCAATGCCTGTAGTAAGGGCGCCAAAGGCCAGGCGCATCCGCAGTACAGAGCCGCTTGTGATATCCCAGCAGGATAAACTGGTGACCTACCTCGCCAGTTTGCCTCTAGCCGAAAGCCGGCTGGAAGCGATTAACTGGGTGTTGAAAAAATGGAATATTGATCCGGCTCCCTATCAAGAAAAAGGAGAGGCGCTTCTGGATTCCATTGCTGAAGAGCAGAATCTTCTAGCCTATGACCTGAACGCAAATTTCGACAAACTTTCTACTTTCAATTATCCGGCGATTCTGGAAGTTGTTCTGCCTGACGCTCAAGGGATAAAATACCTCTCACTGGTTTCGATCGATGGTGATCGTGGTGTATTTGGGTCAGTTGATCGTATAGAGATGCCTCTTGAGTTAATCGAATCTATGTGGACGCGTAAGGCAATCATCCTTTGGAAAGATTTTGAAAGCCTGCCGGAAAGTTTAGGTCCGGGATTTAAAGGAAGGCCTGCCATCTGGTTACAGAAAAACCTTTCCTTGCTAGGATTCTTCCAGGGGCTGGAAGCGCCCACTTATGGTCCGAATACCCAGTTGTCGGTTGCAAGGTTTCAACGGGCACACCACATAAAAGACGATGGCTGGTTCGGCACGGAAAGCAGGGTCATGTTGTATGGACTGTCCAGTATTTACCAGACGCCAAAACTCGTTAATCCATGAGCACCATCCTGAAGACCCTCAAAAAACTTGAGGAAGAAAAAAGTGTTCTCGATCAGAAGCTCGACCTGAAAGGAATGGTCCTCCAGGAGGATGCTATCTACCCCAAGGCAGTCAAAGCAGAGCGCCGTGGTTTTTTCCTGATCAAGGCAATTGTTCTGGGCTTATTGATTGCGGGGGCAGATGGTTATTATTACTGGTCACCCAGCGAAAAAGAATCGGCCCGGGTCGCGCGTGTTACCGCATCTTCTCAACAAAAACCATCCGCTACAAAATTGCCAAAACCCCGTACCTTCGAAGGGGTTTCTATGGCAGGAATACTAGGTGATGAAAATGAAACCGCGACGAAACCCGAACAGGCTTTTGGTTTCCTCAAATGCTTCCTAACCCGACAAATGATAATCGATCCTCCTCCGGTGATAAAACAAGCACCGCAACCCAAACCCGTAGCGGAACTGTTTCCCAAACCATTTTCCAAGGAAGAACTGCCCGATCCCGAGAGTCTCAAAGAAAATGGTTTTAAAGAAGAGCCTCTTGTTCCTGAGGGCCCCGAAGAAATCGGGAGCTTGATTCGATCTGCCACCACTCAGGCAAAAAATAGTCCACCCGCCCCGCCAAAAATTAGAAATGGCTTTGTTCCTGGTGCGCAGGTTAAGGGGATCATTTTTTTTGATGAGGGGAGTTCATCCAATCACATCATTGTTACGACACCAGACAGAAGTAATTTGAAATTGCGAATGGGCGATTCTGTTCAAACTGTAGTTTTAAAATCTATTTACCCCAACCGTGTAGTTTTTTCATATCAGAACGAACCGATCGAAATGGGAACTGGCCAATAGAGTGGTGTTTCGATACTCAACAATTTAATTGAAAACCGTAGTTCCCGATAGGTAGAGGCCTTCGACAGGCTCAGGCCGACACGACGTGTTCAACACAACATCGATTTTACTCAAGCTTTCAAAGTTCGCAGGTCGTTGAAACTGATGTGTGTTCCGGGGAAACCTTCCTTAAGCAGGATATCTATAACCTGTTTAATGGCTGCGACATGCCGCTTGCGTGATTCCGCTCCATCGAAGTGAGGGTCTTCATCCTCAATCGTGATCACTCCGGGACCGGAATAGTTGCAGTAAAAAGCACCCAACGGGCGAAGTTGATGATTGGGGTCCGTTTCGGAACAAGAGTTGACTATAATCATAAACAGAATTTCGTCGGGGTCCGGATACACTTCAAATATCCCGCCGCTTTTCACGTTATAGTTGCGACAATACTCGACAATGCGGAGAACTTCTTCCAACGGTGCGGTACGGTAAATGACATGCATAATCCAGTTCCATAGAGAGAGTTACGTGATTCACACTTTATCAGAAAAGCTCCGGGCCAGAAAGCAGAGTTGACTTTTAACAATGCGTTTGATAGACAGGCAGTCATGAAATTTCAAGATGTAATCATCTCATTGCAGAATTACTGGGCATCGCGCGGTTGTGTTGTGCACCAGCCTTATGATATCGAAGTTGGAGCGGGAACGTTTAATCCAGCCACGTTTTTTCGTGTGCTCGGGCCGGAGCCCTATAGCGCGGCCTATGTAGAACCCTCCCGCCGACCCACTGACGGTCGATATGGTGAAAATCCAAATCGCCTGCAACATTATTATCAGTTTCAGGTGATCCTCAAACCCTCTCCCGATGAAGCCCAAAAGCTTTATCTGGACAGTCTGGTTGCCCTAGGAATTGATCCGATGAAGCATGACATTCGGTTCGTTGAGGACGATTGGGAGTCCCCAACACTTGGTGCCTGGGGTTTGGGCTGGGAGGTATGGTTGGATGGAATGGAAATCACCCAGTTTACTTATTTCCAACAGGTGGGGGGAATCGACCTTTCACCTGTAACGGTGGAATTGACTTACGGCTTGGAACGTATTTCCATGTACCTGCAAAATATTGACAATGTGTATGATCTGCAATGGAATGACACGGTCAAGTATGGTGACGTTCATTTGGAAACGGAGAAACAGTTTTCCCGTTTTAATTTTGAAGCGGCAGATAAAGACCGTTTCCTTAAATGGTTCGAAATGTATGAGACCGAAGCATCTGAATTGCTGGACAAAAATCTGGTCTTGCCCGCGTATGACTTTACCCTGAAATGCTCGCACGCCTTCAATCAGCTGGATGCCCGAGGGGCCATAAGCGTTACGGAGCGCACTGGGTATATAGGTAGGGTCAGGAAGCTTGCCCGCCTGTGCGCTGAGGGATATGTGAGCCAACGTGAGGAAATGGGTTATCCTTTACTAAAAAAATCGCCCGCCTAACCGCCGTCAGTCAAACAGTTTTCCTCTGTCGTTCCACCCCACGCCAAAAGTTGTTCCCTCACTTTTTTAGCTTCTGGATGACTGATACGCTCAAATATATCCAGCGCCGTTTTACACCACTTAATCGCCTGATCGCTGTCACCCGATTCAGCAAGAACTTGGCTTAAAAACCAAAGGGACTCACCCTCCATTTTACGGTCTTTGATTTTTATAAAAAGTTGAGCGGCATTTTTATAATGAACGGCAGATTGTTTACGATTAGTTATTCTTCTGAATGCCGCTCCTTGAAGCTTGTGAATCTGACTTGCCGCCTTTCATGACCATAATAAGTCCAAGACCCACGACCGCTAAAACAACTATAGTGATGAAAGTGCTCACAGGGTTAGCTTAATCAAAAGTTTGATGTTAAAGGTATTGAGCGGTTTAAGACGCGATAATAATTCGTACTTTGCAGTAAGGTGTTACACTTACTGTTAGATGGTGTTGGCCGGATGTTTTGGGCTTTTTCTTGTCGGTAACAGAAAAAATCGGAACTATTTTTTTGCTTGATAATTAACCCACTTCAACTATCATCAACCCTTTGAGTTTGTAGGCCTAGATTTCCCAAGCCGTGTCCGCGCCGAATTTTATTATTTAATTAATAGACTAACATCTACCTCATGCCTGAACTATTTTTAGAGATTGGTACCGAAGAAATCCCGTCACGTTTTATGGGCCTTGCCCTGGATTATTTAAAAAATGAGATGTCCGTGTTTTTTGAAAAAAATCGAATTCAGGCTGATGACGGCCGAGTCATGGGAACGCCAAGACGTCTTGTAGTTTCGTTCGATAGGGTTGATGCTCAGCAGAAAGATGTTGTCGAAACCCATTTCGGACCCAACGTCAAAGTAGCTTTCGATGGCGAAGGGAACCCTACCAATGCGGCCTTGGGGTTTGCCCGTGGAAAAGGCATAGACGTTTCCCAACTCACTGTTGAGAAAACTCCCAAGGGAGAGGTGGTTTGTGCCCGGGTAGAAAAAACGGGCCAACCGACTGCGGATATTCTGAATAGTTTTCTTCCGGACCTGATAGGCAACATACCCTTTCCAAAAAAGATGCGCTGGGGAAACCGAAAGACTTCATTCGTTAGGCCTCTCCACTGGATCGCGGCACTTTTTGAAAATAAACCTCTGAACTTTAACTATGAAGGAATCTCCTGTGCCGATGTTTCGCACGGACATCGATTCCTGAGTTCGGAATCTTTCAAGGTAAACGGAGTGACCAGTTATCTTGATTCGTGCGAAAAACATTTTATTCTGGTGGATCCGGTCGCAAGAAAACAAGCCATAGTTGACCAGATAACTTTGCTGGCGGAAGAAGTGGGCGGCACAATAGAACTCGACTCTGACTTGCTTGAAGAAGTTAATTATCTGGTTGAGTTTCCATTTGCCATACGCGGAAACTTTGAAGAACGGTTTCTTGAATTGCCTCGCGAGTTGCTTATTATCACAATGAAGTACCACCAGAAATATTTTCCCGTGGTCAACGAGCAAGGCGACCTGTTGCCTCACTTCATTACTATCAGCAATATGAAACCAGGATCTGGAGGGGAAATTCAGCATGGGAACGAACGGGTTCTCAGAGCCAGGTTGGAGGACGCCAGATTCTTTTTCGATGAAGACCGCAAAAAAAAATTGGAAGATTTCGTGGAACCCTTGAAGAGGGTGACCTTTCAAAAAGTCCTCGGAACCTCTTATGAAAAAGTAGAACGCATTGTGGCTCTTGCAGAATTTCTGGCAAAAGAAGTTTGTCCCGAAAAAATTCAGCAGGTTTCCAGAACCGCCTGGCTTTGTAAAGCAGATTTAGTCAGTCAAATGGTGTATGAGTTTCCTGAACTGCAGGGGATCATGGGTGGCTATTATGCAGACCATTCGGGAGAAGACTCTGAAGTCGGGTTAGCGATCAAGGAGCACTACAGCCCTGCGTTTACGGGGGATGAATCTCCCTCCAGCCAAGTGGGATCTATAGTATCTATTGCCGACAAGCTGGACACCATTTTGGGTTGCATAGGGGTGAAACTGATTCCTTCAGGCTCCGAAGACCCTTACGGTTTGAGACGACATTCACTTGGCATCATTCAAATTGTACTGGACCGGGGATGGCAGGTTTCTCTGGATACATTGATCGAAAAAGGTATCGACCGGCTCAAGGATAAAATCAAGTTAACGCCGGATGAAGTTCGCACGCACACTATTGGTTTGTTCTCACAGCGGTATAAAACTTTTTTGAGCGGTCAGGAATATCCTTACGACGCTGTTGACGCTGTCCTATCCGCCGGCATTGACTCGCTGGCTGATGTCCAACAGAAAGTGATTGCACTTTCCGATTTAAAAAAACAACCGCACTTCGAACTTCTTGCCACAGCTTTTCGCCGAGTGGTTAGCATATTAAACGAGGAGGCGGATGGTGAAGTGCAAGTATCGTTGTTAAAAGAACCTGCCGAAAAAAAACTCTACGATGAATATCAGCGCATCAAAGAACCGGTAGAAAACTGTCTGGACAAAAAAGAATTCCCCCAGGCTCTGGAGAAAATTGTCGAGATCAAAGAGGCTGTAGATGGGTTTTTCGATAACGTCATGGTCATGGTCAGGGAAGACGAGTTGAGAATAAACAGACTTCGGTTGCTAAAACACATCTCCCTCCTATTTTCAACTATTGCCGACTTTTCTAAAATCGTTCTCAAGTAAAGTTGGAAAACCACCTCGCTTTTGGATACCCTTTTCCACTTTAATTAGCAACCCCTCCACTCATTAGAATTTTAATGGTAAGCTGGGGTATAAAGTATTATTTTAAAGCCGTGGCACCCCAAGGGGTCTTGGACGAAGCCACGAGAAATAAAACCCACTTGTGGGATTAAATTATTTATCCATAATCAAACTTTCAGGTGTCTGCCATCCCGATGAGCCGCAAATTCGTTTATTTTTTTGGAGCCGATCGAACTGAAGGCAACGAAAGCATGACCCACCTGCTGGGTGGAAAAGGTGCAAACCTTGGCACCATGTCCTCCCTGGGCATTGACGTTCCTCCTGGATTTACAATTACCACAGAAGCATGTAGAGAATACTTCGAAAACAAGAACCGCTTTTCAGAGGGATTATGGGACGAGATCCAAAGAAATCTGGGCATTTTGGAAGAGGTGATGGATAAGCAACTTGGAAGCCGTACTCAACCTCTTCTGGTTTCAGTGCGATCTGGCGCGAACGTTTCAATGCCAGGAATGATGGATACCGTCATCAACCTTGGTTTAAACGACAATACTCTTAGCTGTCTGGCCGATAACACCCACAATGAAAGATTTGCCCTTGATTGTTACCGTCGGTTTATATCGATGTTTGGTAATGTTGTTTTAGGAATCGAATGGACTAAATTCGAATCAGTTCTCACCAAACAAAAGACACTCCGCAAAGTCAAGTTTGATACGGATCTGGAGATTAAAGATATTAAATCAATTATCCAGAAATTTAAAAATATCGTTAAAAAATCTACGAAAAAAAATTTCCCCGATGACCCGCGTTCACAGCTTAGGCTTGCTATAAAAGCCGCGTTCAATTCCTGGAATACCGAGCGGGCGGTAATTTACCGAAAGCTTAACAATATTCCACATGATGTGGGAACGGCGGTAAATATTCAAGCCATGGTCTTCGGCAATATGGGAGAAGCCTCAGCAACTGGAGTAGCATTCACTCGTAACCCAGCCACGGGGGAGAAAAAGTATTATGGTGAATATATGGTCAATTCCCAGGGCGAGGATGTTGTAGCTGGAATACGCACGCCTCTCAATATTGAAAACCTGCAGCAAGAGATGCCCGAAGCCCACAGTTCCCTGGAAACTGTTTTCATGAAGCTGGAAAAGAACTACAAAGACATGCAGGACATTGAGTTCACTATTGAGAATGGCAAGTTGTATCTGTTGCAAACAAGATCGGGCAAGCGCACTGCGGCGGCCGCGATAAAAATTGCGGTCGATATGGTCAACGAAGGCCTGATAAGTAAACAGGAAGCACTCATGCGTATCCCGGCGGATCAACTGGATCATATTTTCCATCCTATGATCGATCCAAAAATTAAAACACATATCCTGGCAAAAGGTTTGGGCGCGTCACCGGGAGCGGCAACAGGAAAGATCGTATTTACTCCGAAAAGTGCTTTGGATCTAGCCGAGAAGAAGGAAAGAGTGATTCTCGTTCGAATGGAAACATCACCGGAAGATATTAATGGAATGAATGTCGCACAAGGTATTTTGACAGCTAGAGGAGGCATGACTTCTCATGCGGCGGTGGTGGCCAGGGCCATGGGCAAACCCTGTGTTTCAGGTTGTGGAGGATTGGATGTCAATATAAAGAAAAAGAAAGCGACCTTGAACGAAAAAACCATTAAAGAGTATGACCCGATAACAATCGACGGCTCTCAGGGGCTGGTTCTTAAAGGTAAAGTTCCCTTGACCCGGCCTCGCCTGACAAGCTCCTTCAGCCGTGTGATGAGTTGGGCGGGAGAAGCGCGTACTCTTAAAATTCGTGCAAACGCCGACACACCTCATGATGCGCTCGTGGCAAGAGATTTTGGCGCCCAAGGCATTGGTTTATGTCGTACGGAGCACATGTTTTTTGATGAAGAACGTATCTTCCTTTTCCGCAAAATGATTATTTCAGATCAAGTGGAGGGTCGGCGAGAAGCAATAAAAGGACTGTTGCCTATTCAGCGATCCGATTTCAGTGAAATTTTTAAAATTATGGAAGGACTACCTGTCACTATTAGATTGCTCGATCCGCCTTTGCATGAATTTCTCCCTCATTCGGCTCCTGAAATAAAAATTTTGGCAAAGGAAATGAAAATTTCCCCTACCGCGCTGAAAAAGAAAATTGATGTCATGACAGAGCTGAACCCCATGCTGGGGCACCGGGGTTGCCGTCTTGGAATTACTTTCCCTGAAATTTATCAGATGCAGACTCGAGCGATCATTGAAGCGGCCTGCAAACTGGTAAAAAAGAAAATTAGAGTATTTCCCGAGATCATGGTTCCACTGGTTGGTCATGTCGATGAGTTCGATACCCTTCGCGAACTCGTGATCAAAGAAGCAGAAGAGGTGATCCAAAAAGCGGATGTCTCTCTAAAATACAAGGTAGGAACAATGATCGAACTGCCGCGGGCGGCTCTCACAGCCGATGAAATTGCGGTTCGAGCCGATTTTTTTTCGTTTGGTACGAACGATCTCACGCAAACGACCTTGGGGCTGAGTCGTGACGATGCTGGAGGCTTTCTCCCTTTTTACATAGAACGAGGTTTATTGCCGTTGGATCCGTTTGTAACAATGGACACAGGCGGAGTGGGTGAATTACTCCGTATAGCCGTTGAAAAAGGAAGGCCCATAAATAAGAATCTGCATATTGGAGTATGCGGAGAACATGGGGGCGACCCGGCTTCGATCCAGTTTTTCCATCAACTGGGCCTGGATTATGTAAGCTGTTCCCCTTTCCGCGTTCCAACAGCCCTCTTGGCAGCGGCACAGGCGGCTATCGCTAATGCCTGAGCTATGGAATTGTAATTTACAAGTGAATTCCCAAAAAATCGGTTGACTAAATGAGTATCAGTTATACATAATCCTTGGATTCCTGTTTCAAGCAAATTCATTATTGAAACTTAATAAACGTCTTGGCTCTTTCACGGAATAATCGCGGATTTAAATATTTGTCATCTTCGTGAAATGGTCCATCAGAAAAAAATGTCGCAGGGAACGCTGGATAAAATATTTAGTTCTCCTGCGCAAAACGATATTGGAGCGTAAACATGAAAATTTCTATCACCGGGATCACCGGATTGATCGGGTCTCACCTGATAAAACTATTATCCGCTCCCAATGCGGACGGTAGCACCAACAGTATTAAAGCGCTTATCCGGGAAAACAGCATTGTTGATCATTTAAAAGCCTATGAAGATGTGGACTATGTTATCGGAGGCTTGGAAGACAAGGAATCTCTCGAACAACTTGTAGAGGAGTCAGAAGTTTTGATTCATCTCGCCCATTTTCCGGGCCCCGTCAAGACAGCGGATGAACTTGTTAAAGCCAACGTGAACGGTTCTTTCGATCTGCTTGAAGCGGCAAAAAACGCTAAAGTGAAGCAAGTGATTTTCATGAGTGCATGTGCGGTGTTTGGATCCATTCAACCTGCCGTTGAGGAATCCAATCCGCTTGATGAGTCTCATCCGGTGCAACCAAGTTCGCTTTATGGTGCTATCAAATCGTCGATTGAATCGTTTTGTTTTTTTCATGCAAGAAACCGCTCTTTTGATATATCCATTTTGCGTCCGGTCACGGTTTATGGTGTGCGGCCCGACCTCCTAAAATCGGAATGGTTCCAGACTGTAGATTTTCTTGCCACGAACTATAATGTCGATGTCAAAGGAAGCACAAAGTATGTCTCTGTCGAAGCTGTGTGCCAAGCGGTTACAAAAGTTTTGGGGAACAAAGAAGCCTCCGGTAAAATTTATCACCTCATAGATGGTCACATCCATAATCTGGAACTGGGTAGAATGATTTCCGAAGTGGTCGATTCATTCGGAGAAGTAGAAGGCGTTATGGGTGAAGAAGGTGTCGCTATGTCCAATCAGGCCGCATGTGATTTGGGGGTTGAGTTCAAAGGGCTGGACGGCATCAAGGAATACGTTAAACTCATTCACGAACTGCAAAACAAGTATGGCGGTGACCGTCATGTCGAAAACTGGTAATCCAATAAAAGTCTTTCATGCTGTCTTCAAAAATTTTTTCAGAACTGCTTTCGAGCAAAGGGTTTAACTTTTACTCGGGAGTCCCCTGTTCTCTACTTTCAGGATTGATTCGCATTCTTGACGATGATCCGCAAACACCCTATTACCCTGCGGTGAGGGAAGACGCGGCTGTGGGGCTGTGTGCCGGGGCCTATCTGGCAGGTAAGCTTCCTGTTCTGCTCATGCAAAACTCGGGTCTGGGTTACTGTCTCAACGCTTTTACGTCTCTCAATCTTATCTATAAGATTCCTGTGCTTGTGGTCATGAGCTGGCGGGGTGAAGACGGAAAGGACGCTCCCGAACATATCATCATGGGGGAGATCAACCAACAACTGCTACAAACTGCCGGTATGGAATATTCGGTTATATCAGCAGATAATTACGAAGAGTCCCTCGATAAGGCGCTCCAGAAAATTAAAGAAGGTCTGCCATATACCCTGCTGGTCGGGAAAGGATTTTTTGATGAAGGGCACTGAAGCGTTTGAAGAAATTATTCCGCTTCTGACGGATGAACCTGTTATTCACGCTAACGGATTCATCTGCCGTGAATCGTTTAATCTCAAGGACCGGGAGGGGAATTTTTATATGATCGGGTCTATGGGGCTTGCATCCTCAATCGGACTGGGAGTCGCCGTCAGTCGTCCTGATCAGAAAACTATTATTATAGATGGGGATGGGAACGTTCTTATGTCAATGGGAACTTTGGCTATGATTGCCGCCGCCGCACCCCGGAATCTTTTGCATATTGTTATAGATAACGAGGTCTACGAATCTACAGGTAGACAAGGGACCCTATCCAGCTCGGTGGCCTTGGATGACGTTGCAAAAAGCGTCGGATATACTCACACAAAAAGGGTCACGGAAAAAGAACAGATCAAATCCGCTTATCAGGAATTGATAGGTAAAGAAGGGCCGTCATTTTTGCTAATCAAGGTCGAGCCATCATTCGACAAAGCAACCGGACGGGTGCACCACACACCAGAAGAAATCACATCACGCTTCATGAAAGCCCTGGGCTAAAATTTTCAGGCAAGCTACATTCCTGCACTCTGGCGTGGAAGAATCTTTAAGGGGGTACAAAAACACAGAGCGCTCCTGAGTCCATCCTGCCTCGGCGGGTGCTCCGTGACAGAGTCGATCCACTCGCGCTCAATTTGGTGGGAAATTTTCTGCCCTGCTTATTTAATCAGATTTTCAAATTGACATTGAAACCGGTTTCCTGATCGAATTCCTGAACAGGGTTGCCATCCTGGTCCATCTCATCGGTCGGCATGGGAGGCATGACCAGACTTCTCTGCCCACCAGCTCCATTGCCCCCACTGCTCTCTACCTGTTGACTGACGGCGGCTTGTCCACGTTGGGACAATGAAACCGTATCGGTCTGGGCTCCGCTTTGTGAGCCGCCAGAGGGCACTTTGCTTTCTGCCGAAGAAATCTCGTGCGATACCTGATTAGGAGTTTTCTGTACAGGGCCTAACGCCTGGGCACCCATGATATTAGTTCTTTTAAGACTTTATAAAATGACCAAACAGCGCACCCAAACCAACTAATTGAAATAAAATGAGTTATAAAAATATCGCTGTTTATTGGGCGGCAAGTAACACTTCCCACATAATCTCTAACGGCTGACTTCAGTAAAATTTTAGCTTTAATTTTTAATATTTTATGGAAAGGGCAGTTTTTTTCCTATTGGCTATAGTTTTTGCAGAATTTTCTATATTTTTGAGTGCCTCTAACATATCCTTAGAGGTTTCCATTATTCATAAATTATTGAAATGTATTTGGCTTGGAGGTATCATGCCCATTCCCGTTTTTCCCATACCATATTCCCTGATGGTGTTTTGTAAGTTATGAAAGAATTTGCGAAAATCCTTAAATATGCCCGTCCATATACCAAGAGCATCGTATTTGCCTTCGTATGTCTTTTGCTGACATCAATGGTAAGCCTGGTATTACCTCTGATTGTCCGCAACATGATCAACGCGGTAGTCGTCCTGAAAAATTCAGATCTGTTAAACGACCTGACCCGTGATCTGGTAATCATCATTTTGTTTCAGGCTGTTTTTGCGGTCACCCACAATTATATTCTGGGCTTTGTCGGGCATCGTGTCACCACCGATTTCAGAATTGAGTTGTTTTCTCATATTCAGTCTCTTTCTCTGCGATTTTTTCAAGGCAGGCGGGTAGGTGAAATTTTATCGCGAATGAGTAGTGACATCACCGTTATTCAAAACGCCCTGGTATCTATACCGGTCGCCGTTTTGCGGCAATCGATCACCTTAGTGGGGGCGATGGCCATTATCTTTTACCTGAACTGGAAACTGACAGGCCTGATCCTGTTTGTACTAACTCCATTGATGTTGTTTGCACGAATTTTTGGAAAGCGTCTGCGCAACCTTTCAGAAAATGTACAGGATAAAATTGCGCAGGCACAGGTGGTTCTAGAAGAGGTTGCTTCTTCCATAAAGATCGTCAAATCCTATACCCGGGAGCCGTACGAAAAAAAACGTTTTGAAAATGAAATTGAAGATGCATTTGAAAAAGCTATAGGGAAGATACGAATTTCGGCTTTCTTTGGTCCGTTTGTCCTGGGGCTCACCTTTCTTGTTTCGACGATATTGATCTGGTATGGAGGCCAACAGGTCATGCAGGGAGCAACGACACCTGGAGAACTGGCGGCTTTTTTCCTATACGCGCTGATCATGGCAGGGCCGATAGGAACCTTTGTAAGAATCTATACGCAACTTCAGGAAGCATTGGGTGCCATTCGAAGAGTTTATGAAATCCTGGATACCCGACCCATCATTAACAATCCGGAAAACCCCGTTAAACTTACATCCATTAAAGGTCATATCCACTTTGATAAAGTGGTGTTTGGTTATGAAGAGGACAACCCAGTATTAAATGAGGTGAGTTTTGAAGTTCGCCCAGGTGAGACGGTTGCGCTGGTCGGGCCCAGTGGCGCAGGGAAGTCTACCACCGTTCAATTGTTACTCCGGTTTTTTGATCCGCAGTCTGGAGCCGTTCAATTGGATGGACACAACTTGAAGTCACTTGATCTGGAAAATTACTTGAGTCAACTCGCTCTGGTGCCTCAGGAAACGCTTCTGTTTGGTGGAACAATCCGTGAAAACATTATGTACGGTAAACTTGATGCCACCGAAGCGGAAGTTGTGGAAGCTTCAAAGTCGGCTCACGCTCACCAGTTTATTATGGAGCACCCCAACGGTTACGACACTCTGGTTGGTGAGAAGGGGGTCAAGCTTTCTGGAGGCGAGCGCCAGAGAATAGCCATTGCCAGAGCCTTGCTTAAAGATTCCAAAATTCTAGTGCTTGACGAGGCAACCTCGGCGTTGGACAACCAATCGGAAATGTTGATCCAGGAGGCTCTCGAAAGACTGATGGTGGGACGCACCACTTTCATCATAGCTCATCGTCTGAGCACCGTTCATAATGCAGACAAAATCATCGTCCTTGACAAAGGAACGGTAGTCGAATCGGGCAACCACAAAGAGTTAATGGCGAACGAAAGTTTATACCATCATCTTTACACCATGAAACTCATCGAAGATCAATTCCCCAGCGAAACACCTGCCAAAAGAAAAAACTCTTCCCTAAAATATTTATGAAATGTTGAACGATTTAAGTCAGGTGGACTACTTTTCGTAGGCGGGCAACTACACCTTTAAAACCTGTATGTTTTTGCAATTTCGACTTACACCCGTGCTGGGCACCAGTGCAAAACGCTCTTTTTAAAAAAGAGGAATATCGGAGGGAAAGTTTTAAAAGCCAGGATCAGCTCCGGTCAAAAAACCTATCAGGTGAGCTTTTTTATCATTATCACCTTGATTATAAATTCGAGCCAGTTTTTCCATTAGCTCTCTGAGCTGTTTGTCATCACCATATGCAGACACTGCATAAAAAGGAAAATAGAGCGACCTCGAACTTGAAGAATCCGCTCAACAGGATAGCCCCGGCCAAATAGAAATAACGTTGTGGTTGGCTCCTCTCTACACACCGAATCAGGCAGTATAAATTGAGGACACAAAAGAAAGTGAAAAACCGGTTGTAATACATTGCCGGTGCAGAAAGCATGAACGCTGCCGCAAGAAACGCAAAGCCTTGCGGCATCATGCGCCGTGAAATCGCGTAAACCATGAATATCATGGCCGGGGTAATCAGAATTACTCCAATACGGAGACGCTGAATATTGACACCAAATAATTTTTAAAAAAGAACGCCATAGACATAACGCCCCGGAAGGTATCCGCTGGGATTAAAATCCACCATCGCCTTCTCACCACTTAAAGTACGCAGAGTTCCATTGGCATACCCGCCTTCATCCCACACATTGAGTCCGTATTCAGAAAATAAATACAGATAGGCGGCGAGTGCCAGATAGAGTAGAACCAGCTATAGTGGCTTTAGTGAAGAATAATTCGATGCGGAAACGGCGGCAGTTTTTTCTGTTTCTGTGGGGGAGTTTTCCATTATGGAAGATAGGAATTCATTTCCCCAATGAGCTCAAGGTGGGCGTGGGCAAGTTCGGCAAGATTTTTCTCACCGCGAGGACTGATAGCCATTCGCTTTTTAACATCTGTAACTCTTCGAACAGAACGCTCGATGGATTCCTTATCGATATGTCCTTCTTCAACATCGCGGATCATCTGATCCTGTAGGGAGAGAATTTTATTGCGGTCATGGCAGATAAGATAAAGGTCAACCTCGGCGGCTGTTCCAAGTCTGGGAATAGAATCAAACGGAATATGTTTTTCTATCGCTTTCATTTCCAAGTCATCCGTCATAACAAGTCCGCTAAAACCTAATTTATCCCGCAGAATATTTTTCATAATACGCGGCGAAAAAGTAGCAGGAAGTTTACTGTCCCACGCAGAATAGATCACATGAGCTGTCATAATCACTTCCAACCCGTGCTTGACAGCTTCGGAAAAAGGTTCCAACTCAATCTTTTCCAGCGAATCTATATCACGGTCTACATAGGGTAACTCCAGATGAGAGTCCCTGTCAGTGTCACCGTGCCCGGGAAAATGTTTGCCGACAGGCAGCACACCCACTTCACAAATTCCATCAATGACAGCTTTTCCAAGCCGGGCGGCCCACTCGGGATTTTCGCTCAAAGCCCGTGTGCCAATAATAGGATTAGCCGGATTAGTATTCACATCTAGAACCGGCGCGTATACCATATTGATTCCTACCGCTTGCATTTCCCGGCCGAGTGCCAGCCCAAACCTTCGCGCGAGTGGCTCAGAACGAGCCTTACCCAGACAACCGGGTTGTGGAAACGCGCTGAAAGGAGCTTTCAACCGCGACACTCGCCCTCCTTCCTGATCCACAGAAATGAACAAGGGAACTTTTGCCGGACACAACATGGCCAGAGACTGAAGCTCACTTACCAGCCTTGTCAATTGTTCCGGATTTACAAAGTTGCGTTCGAACAAGATAAGTCCACCAACACGGCGGTCTACAATCAACTTCTCCAATTCCAAGTTGAGGTGAGTCCCCTCAAACCCGGCGACGAGCATTTGACCAGTTAAGTCTTTTAAAGAAAGGTTTGGGTTCAAGGTTTTAATGGGGGCAACAGGTGGATTGGTAAGGAACATTGCCCTTCCTTAAGGCCCTATGTTAACATAACTTTTAAAGCTTAAAACATTTTCTATCACCGAAACAAACTAATGTCTCATAGAGTTGTTGTCACCGGCTTGGGGGCAGTGAGCCCAAACGGAATAGGTAAAAATAATTTCTGGGAAAATACCTGCAAAGGTGTCAGCGGAATTAAGCGTATTTCCAGTTTTGACGCTTCCAATCTTTCCTGCCAGATCGCAGGTGAAGTTCAGGGTCTTAACCCGGCGGAATATTATTCTGAAACCGACCTCAAAAAACTTCCCCGTGCTGTTCCGCTTGCAATCGCCGCTTCAAAAGAAGCGCTGGATGACGCCGCTATAGATCTGGAGCAGTTCGATGAAGAAGATTTTGAAAGCATGGGAGTCATAGTGGGTACCGGTGGAGCCGGATTTGATTTTTCAGAAAGGCAATTTGAAATATATTTTTCGGGCAAGAAAAATAAAATCAGTCCCTATGCAATTTCCAATTCACTAGTAGGGATGCTTTCCAGCGAAATTTCAATGTATTTCGGCCTTCAGGGCCGCAGTCATGTCATATCCAACGGTTGCACCAGCTCTACCGACGCAATTGGATATGCCTTCAATACTATTCGGTCCGGACAGCAAGATTGGGTTTTGACAGGCGGCGTTGAGGCTTGCGTTACCCCAGCCATGATGTGCGGTTTCGAACGAATGCGAGTTAACCCAACTAACTTTAATGACGAACCCAGTCGGGGATCCCGCCCGTTCAATAGTGACCGGGAAGGTTTCGTTCTGTCAGAAGGCAGTTGGATGATGATCCTCGAAGAACTTGAACATGCCAAACGGCGCGACGCGCAAATCTATGGCGAGATTCTCGGATACGGCTCAACCTGCGATGCGTACCATAGAGTAACCATCATGCCCGATGGCAAACAATCGACCCGGGCTATTTGCATGGCTCTTAAAGATGCGAGAATAAACAAGGAACGGGTGGGTTATATAAATTTTCACGGAACCTCAACGATCGTTAATGATAAAGTGGAAACGCTGGCTGTGAAAAATGCCTTTACCAGTCTTGCCGCCAAAATCCCCGTCAGCTCCACCAAGTCGATGGTTGGGCATCCACAGGGCGCTTCCGGTGGACTCGGTGTGTCCGTTTCCCTGCTTTCACTACACAATAATTTTTTAACGCCAACGATCAATCAGGAAAAGCCAGACCCTGAATGCGACTTGGACTATGTTTCAAATGAAGGACGAGAGAATAAACTGGATATTGCCATAAGCAACTGCATATCCTTTGGCAGTAAAAACTCAGCACTTGTTCTTGGAAAATTTTCAGGATGAAAAAAACCTTTCCAGTAATCGATCCAATAATGCACGCCGTCGCTTAATAGAAGAATCTACAATCGAAAGTTTTTCAGAAGGCGACCTGCCAAGTTCAGAAAATCTATGCCGGACTCAACCGCGATAAAGCCAAATCCAACGAAAAAGTACAACAGGAAGATGGCATCTGGACAACCGCCAAGTAATCGGTTTGCCCAATCAGCGATAAGGCATTTTATTGCCTTGAAGCTGTTTCACGATATCCAATTCAAACTGGTTTTCCACCCGCACGAACTCTTCGAACTCTCTCGGACTCTTAAACTCAAAAGAACGAGGCTCTTTCTGCCCGCAAACCTCCTCGTCCTGCTCAACGATCAACACATTTTTTTCTATTGACTGGATGGAAAATTTTTTACGCGTCTTAAACTTTTCAAAGATTTCCTTGTAAACAGGCTCAAGATTGAGTGCCATAACTAAACTCCTGCATTATTTTTTTTCAAATGATGTGGTTCTGGTTTTTCCTTTTGGAGGGAACCAGAAAACCGCACCGGATTTAATAATATATTGATTATTTATAATAGCGTCACATAAAATCTAAA
>Ga0066853_10000095_pt1 | contig 28669 bp, 26 predicted proteins | sample ETNtaG_28_FD_67284 | JGI IMG/M metagenome (GOLD analysis project Ga0066853, IMG submission 67284) | Marine microbial and viral communities from oxygen minimum zone, Eastern Pacific Ocean - ETNP201406SV61 | ecosystem: Environmental > Aquatic > Marine > Oceanic | place: Pacific Ocean: Eastern...
ACGCTGGCCAGGCATCGATTCAACAGCAGTAACGGCAACGCCATCATCATTCAGGGCATTCCCGAGGATTAGTTATCTGAGCTTTTGCTGCAAGGGACCAACAACTAGTTCACCCATGCTGTTATCAAATCTACCGGGACCTTTTCGAAGTATGTGTTGCTGACCGACACACCAGCTATATTAACCTTTAGTTCATTGGGGTCCATCTTCTCCAGTTCATAGTGATTGTTTGCGGACTGCTTAAATGTTTCTGCACAAACATACACTGGTACGTTGTGGTAATTCGCCGAAAGTGCCATGAGATTGGTACCGCACTTATTAAGCACAGATCCATCTGCCAGGACCGCATCAGCACCGACAACAACCATATCAGCTTCCGGCATCCACAAATCAATCTGCGCCTCAGTAATATAGGTGGTCGCTATTTCAATCTCTGCCAGGAATTCAGCCAGTATTTTCCCTTCATCGCCCGGCCGAGATTCCGTCACGATAATATGGTTCCGAGTCTGCGCTCTTTTAAGTTCAAGGAATACATTCTTCACCGTTGAGCTGATACTGTGAGTCATCACAACGTCATCCGCCTTAATCAACCCAAGCATGTTTTTTACCGCACGAGATCTGGCTTTTTGAATTGAGACAAGGATATCTTCGCAGCTCTGATCAACCAGCATTTTGAAATCTTTAGTTTCAACACGCGTGAACGCTTGTAACAGCTGCTCAAGCAGATTACTCAAAGCAACGATACTGGATCTTGATGTAGCCAGACTGACAACCAGATTCTGAATAATATGGCGTAATTCACTTTGATCTTCCGATTCAAGACTTCGAGCAGTTTGCCGGATGCCTTCAATCGCCATGATCACTAATTCTGTTGCGCCATGAACGCGATCATTGCGGATTTTCTCCAACAGCACTTCAGCGAGCATATCGTTCTACTGTCACTTCAATCCGGTCCGAATACAAACAGGGTCCGCCCCCTCGCAATAACGATTCTCTATCTACCCTTGTCACCAAACGACATGGGATTGGAGCGAACAGATGCACCGGTCTGGAAACTCCAAAATGGCTTACCCGAATCTGTATCCATCGTCCATATGGGTTGATTCTCTTCAGAACAAACAAAAGAGTCCTGATGTTTTTCTTCTGAAACACCTTCAACGACTGTCAGAGATACTTACTTTGCATCATCCGCGGGCAACCTGAAAGCGTAATAATCAGACCCCGATGGTGGACCCAGTCGGCCACCGCCTGCTGAAATCGCTACATATTGAACACCATCTACACTGTAGACAGCAGGCGTCGAAAATCCGGCAGCGGTCAATTCAGTCTCCCACAGGATCTTCCCGTCAGTTGAGTCGTAGGCGCGGAATTTCTTGTCCGGTGTCGCAGCAATGAAGATCAGTCCAGACCCAGTTACTACCGGACCGCCGTAACTAATGGCACCGTATCCGAGTTCAGGGTGGGAGAGAAAGTTTCCAAACGGTACCTTCCAGACTAGTTTACCTGTTGCCAGATCAAATGAATTTAGTGTACCCCAGGGTGGTGAGTTACCCGGCAAGCCCTCATGATCTTTCAGATAAACGTAGCCACCAAGTGCGTAATCAACACTGGTCGTCGGTTCGTCTTTCACGGGCTCGTTGATGTAACCCAGTATGGCACCGTACTGAGTTTGACTGAGTTCCGTAATGGCTGGCATCTGACCTTTGCCCTGGCCGATAACCTCTATAACCTCCGGGTAGCCCAGACGTTCGATCACGCCTGTCAGGGCCACACCTCTATCTGTACCTTCAAGTTCGAGTCCGTGACAACCACCACAATTCGTTGCATAGGTTCCAAATCGGCTGGACCCGATTGGAATCTCGGTCAGCTCAAGAATGCCAGCCTCGTCGTTCGAATTGATGATCAGGCGGTTGGTGGCGGGGTCAAAGGCGGACCCGCCCCATTCCGCCCCACCATCGTACCAGGGGTAAATGAGCACGGTACCAACTCTAGGTGGCGCCCAGGGTCTGAGATCCCAACCCTCTATCTTGTCCTCAACGGACTTCTTCGCTTCCGGCGTTCGATCTGTGATCTCAAACGACTGTCGGCTGATGGTAACGCTCGAAACCGTTTGAATCGGTGCCGGTACTTCACCCGGCAAGGTACTGGGCAACGTTTCCACATCAACAAGGGGATACATTGATTCGCCTGTATCCCGATTGAATACATACAGATGACCTGATTTTGTTGTCAATGTTACACAGTCAATGACTTTTCCATCTCGTTCCATCTGTACCAAGGTCGGAGGTGAAGGATTATCACGATCCCACAAGTCATGACGCACAACCTGATAATGCCAGATGTATTTTCCCGTTCGGGCATCAACCGCGATCAGGCTGTTCGCATAGAGATTATCCCCTAAACGATTGGCACCATAGAAATCCGGTGTGGCGGATCCCGTTGGAACAAACAGCATGCCTCTTTTCTCATCAAGCGCCATACCTGTCCAGGCATTAGCACCTCCTGCAGTTTCGAGCGATCCTTCCGGCCAGGTCTCCGCCCCCGGTTCACCCACAAGAGGAATAGTATTAAATTGCCATTTCAATTTGCCATCGACGGCACTGTAGCTACGAATAGAACCGCGATGTGCATCTTTGCCTTCTGTTGTCGAAAATCCGAGCATGATCATATCTTCGTAGACAACACCAGGCACTGTCACACCAAGATATCCCCTCTTTTCGCCACCCGGAGTGAGATCGACGCGACCGTTCTCGCCAAAGCTCTTTACAAGCCTGCCATCAGCTGCATTCAAAGAGAGAAGTTCTTTTCCGGCAGTAAAAAAGACGCGCTTATCATCGCCCTTCTCCCACCACATCAAACCTCGCTGTGCACCGTTAACATCCAGATCTGAACGCCACAGTTCTTCACCAGTTGCGGCATTTACCGCAAATGCTATAAGACTCGGAGACAACCCATACAACACACCATCAACAACGAGTGGACTTGCATACATCGTTCCGCTCGGTTCTCCTGAATTATATATCCATGCAACCTCTAACTGATCCACATTGTCGCGATTAATCTGATCGAGCGCAGAATAGTGCTGGCGACCGGAATCGCCAAGGTAAACAGACCAGTTGCTATCCTGTACGCAGCCACTTATCAGGAAGGCGAGTAATATCAAGTAGATTGCGCTAATGTGCATGGCATTCTGTCCGCTCGAAGAAGCTGATTAGAATAAAGGAAAGTGGGTGGCGGAGCGAATGTTAATTAGTTCACTGAGTTCCTAACAATTCATCTCAGTCAATTTACACTGCCTCGGTTTTTTACTAAGCCGCAATTTGAGAAAGGATCAGTGAGTTTGAGCAATGACGCGTCTGAGTATCACTATCGGACCCGCAAAAAGCATGAGCATTGCAGTGACCACCATAGTAGGAACAATAAAATTTCAGAAATCGGCTTGTATTCGAACCCTTTGCCATTTCTACTGCAAAACCGCCCCATCCCCGGTATGGATCGGTTTAACGCAATCAACTTTGGCCTCTTATCAGTCGGATATGGCACCTCAGATGGGTATCTCAGGTGCGAATGCCCAGGGGGGAGCGACAGCTCGGATGATTTGTTGCTATTAACCGCGGTAACTCTGTAGTGGCAAGTACTAACCAACCGGGCTCGATCACGGCATTCATACCGCCCCTGCCCAGGTTAAAACACGATGGCGTTTAAGTGCACAAAGTGTAACCATGGCATCCATGACACCGATGAAGTATTGCCCGCGTTGTGCGAGTGAACTGACAACCAAACATGATGGGGGGCGTGACCGACAGGCATGCCCAAGCGGAGACTGTGGTTTTATTCACTTTGGTGACTTCTCCATAGGCTGTGCTGGCGTCGTACTTCGCAGAGAATCAGGAATCCTGAAAGCACTTTTGGTTCAGCGCGGTCACAATCCATTTGCAGGTTCCTGGCAGATTCCAGGCGGTTACGCCGAACATGATGAACTACTCTCACTGGCGGTTGAAAGAGAGGTCGAAGAAGAATCTGGTATCGTCGCGAGAGTCAACGATGTCGTTGCGCTACGTCATTCACTCGCAGATACCGTGGGAGGTCCCAGTACCAACATCTATATGATTTTCCGTCTTGAGTATCTGCAGGGGGAGCCGATATTTGATGGTGATGAGATTGCTGACGCCGGTTTCTTCTCGCTGGATCAAATGACTAATATGGAGGCTGTGCAGGGCTTATCTCGCTGGGGGATAGAGCAGGCTCTGGTTACAAAACCCGGCAGCGGTCTATCAGTGGGAGGTGATGAGTTAATAAACAACCGGCCTGGCTGGGAGTTGTTTGGACTCGAAGATGTGAAAATATGACGCCAAAGACAAGGCCCCAGCAATAGATTCGGACTGCCTATTTATCCTGCATCTTCCCAGCCTGTTACAGGCTGGTTGCTGCCAGATTATCGGCTAAAAATCACATCAACGCACTAACCCTGGCCGCTCCTCCGAAATCCGGATGAGTTAACACCCGGATGCCCTATTCACGATGACGTTTTGGCAGGGGTATTTCAACGAGATCATCACCTCAGCTGACCTGGCTAGAAACACAGCCCCGGACCAGAATTAACAGCTTGCTTTGCATCACCATGACTCGACGCGTTCATGACGATCTTTATTGGATTTCCAATCTGAGTCAACATCTGCTGCTGGTGCAGGAGCATCTCCTCACCGTTGTCGCTGGCCGGTGACCAGGGATCCACTCTGCTACCTGACCTTGCTACATCGGGTAGTCCTTTCGCACAGAGGCACCGAATGCGCTGCGAACCAGCTGCCAATGCATCGTCATTGATGTCCATACCCCTACTCGAATCGTAGATTCAATACTTCTGAATTCCATTGCAATCAAAGGTTCTTTTCGGTTTTATATAAGACCATCGAACCACTAATAGGGATTTTGGAGCTAAGCGCTGGACATGCCACTGCTTCAATTCTCAATTACCTCATTAAGCAAAAGGAGAACAGATAAATGAGTCTGGAAAACAAAGTCGTTTTGATCACGGGCGCGGGTCGAGGTATAGGCGCAGGGATTGCCAGGTGTTTTGCTGCACAGAAATCAAAGGTCGTCATTACAGACCTGGAACAGTCGCTGGTTGATGAAACCACTTCATCTCTCGAAACCGATGCCATGGGTCTGGTTGCTGACGCGTCCAGCCAGGAAGATATGAAGAAAGCGATTAGTGAGGTGTCCTCGAAATTCGGAACATTGGATATTCTCGTTAATAACGCCGGGGTCGGCGGACCTAAGATCGAATACCAGGAATTCACTGATACCAATGCAGCTCTCGGTATGAGTGACGATGCCTGGGACGAACAGCTTCGTTACAACCTGCGAACCACTTTTTCATCATCAAACGCGGCCGCCTCACAAATGAATGACGGTGGTTCAATTGTCAACATCGCATCCATCGCCGCGCTGGGCCCCAGTACCCAACTACCTGCCTATGGTGCGGCAAAAGCAGGAGTCGTGCACCTTACCCGTTCACTTGCACTCGAACTGGCGCCAAGAAAGATTCGGGTAAACTGTATCTGCCCCGGTTTACTGTGGACACGCGCCTGGGAACTTTTGACCACGCGCATGAAGCAGAACCAGAAAGAACTGGCAAACTTAACCCTTCGACAGATATTCGAGGGTGTGGTCGACTCAATAACACCGCTTGGTGGCGAGCAGACGCCAGAGGACATTGGCAACCTTGCTGTTTTCTATTCTTCAGACGAGGCAAGAATGATTACGGGACAAGTGGTCGCGGTAGACGGTGGTATAACTCTGCGCTAACCAACGTCGAACCGATCCAAGTTGGTGTATGTATTCGTCCAAATGAAAGGAAGTACAAGATGCGCATAGGTCTAATGGTAGAAGGTCAGCACGGACTGACCTGGGAGAAGTGGATTCATATTCTGAAGACCGCCGAGCGGTTGAACTTCCCCTCACTGTTTCGATCCGATCACTACTATATCTTCAGGCGCCAACAGGAATCGCTGGATGCGTTTTTGTCCTTTGCTATTGCCGCAAGAGAAACTGAATCCATTCGATTTGGTCCCCTGGTTTCACCAGTTACATTCCGTTCTCCCGCTGATATCGGTCGCATGTCTGCCCAGATCGACCTTTTGAGTCACGGTCGCTTTGTACTCGGTCTGGGTGCGGGCTGGTACAAGGCAGAGCACGATTCATACGGCATTCCTTTCCCACCTGTAAGGGAGCGATTTGATCGACTCGATGAAGCAATCGAAGTCATCAAGACGCTCTGGGGACAAGGACCTGCCTCCTACGAGGGTCAGTATTATTCTCTGAAGGAAGCAGACTGCCTGCCTAAACCGTCCAATGGCACGGAAACTCCCCTTCTGATCGGTGGGACCGGGGAGAAGCGGTCGATTCCGATGGCGGCAAAATACGCAGACGAGTGGAATTGTGTGAATCTGCCGTTAAAGGTATTCGCGAAGAAGTCAAAGGTATTGGACAAAGCCTGCGAGGTCATCGGTCGGGATCCAGAGACGATAAGTCGCTCCATGATGTCGATGGGTCTGGTCGCCAGTAATCTCAGGTCGCTGGATCGGCTGACGAAGTTCCAGATGGGATTGAACGGGCTGACGGGAGACCCTGTTGCCTACAGAAACGAGATGTCGGAGAAGCATGGATTCATGGTCGGATTGACAACCGAGATCGCTGATAAACTGGGTGAGTTTTCAGATCTGGGCCTGGACGAGATTCAGTTTCAATGGTTTAACTATGCATCAGATGAAGTGCCCGAATATCTCGCGAGTGACCTGAGGCCACAGGTAACCTAACAACGGGTTAGGCCTCGGACATCGCTCATACCTATCTGGATGCATCCAGGGTATCTGGAACGAAAGTTATCCTCCGGGAATGGCACGATGTTCCCCACAGCCAGTTAAACCTCTGTAGAATATGTGGCGAATCAGAATGAGCAGGACATGACCCGGACGGTCAACTTTGACACGCAGCTTACCGCGATAATCTTCTGCCCCAAATCATCACCCGGAGACTGTGGCCTTAAATGATGAAACGTTCACCCAATATTCTCATATTCAATCCTGATCAATGGCGCGGCGATGTCATGGGTCACCTGGGTAATCCAGCTGCCTTGACGCCTAATCTGGATCAACTGGTTGCCGAGGATGCGATTTCGTTTCGCAACGCATTTGTTCAGGCCACGGTCTGTACACCCAGCAGGTGTAGTTATATGACAGGCTGGTATCCACATGTCTTCGGTCACCGAACCATGCACCATATGCTGCATGACCGGCAGGCGGACGCAAACCTGTTGCGGGTACTCAAAGATAACGGATACTTTATCTGGTGGGGCGGGAAAAATGACCTGATTCCTGGTCAGAATGGGTATGAGGCGGACTGTGACGTGTCTTTCAGACCTTCCCGCTCTGACTATGAACGATGGGGATATGAACCGCAGCAGGACGCGCACATTGGTAATCAGGCATGGCGAGGAGACCCTGAAAGTGACAATTACTACAGTTTCTTCAAGGGTCGTCTTGAAACAGGGGACCAGGCCCTGCACTTTGATCCAGACTGGGCGATGGTATATGGCGCCATCGATTTCCTGAATTCATACGAAGGAGATCAGCCGCTGTGCGTCTTTCTGCCGCTTGGGTTTCCACATCCGCCTTATTGCGTGGAAGAACCCTGGTTCAGTGCAATTGATCGAAACAATTTACCAGAAAGAACTCAACTTCAAAGCCTTGATGAAAAACCTGCGCTGCTTCGTGGCATCCGGGAAAATCAACATCTCAGTACCTGGGATGAGGATCGCTGGAGTGAACTTCGAGCCACCTATTACGGCATGTGTGCACGGGTTGATCATCAGTTCGGACTAGTCAAACAGGCACTTGTGGATTCGTCCCGATATGACGATACCGCGATTTTCATCTTTTCAGATCACGGGGATTTTACCGGCGACTATGGTCTGGTTGAGAAAACACAGAATACACTCGAAGACTGTCTTTGCAACGTTCCCCTGATCATAAAACCACCGTCAAACGCTGAAGTTGTCGCAGGCACTCGTGATCAGTTGGTTGAACTAGTTGATTTCCCGGCCACGGTTTATGAAATGGCTGGGATAGATCCGGGACACTGGCATTTCGGTAAATCCCTCGTGGGACAACTCACATCGACCGACAAACCACATCGAGACGCTGTTTTCTGTGAAGGTGGACGACTCAGGAATGAACGACAAGCTTCTGAGTATGAAAGTCAAAAACTGTCCGGCGAGCTTGGTCTTTACTCGCCACGAATCTCACTGCAGATTGGCGAGGAAGATTCATTTACTCACTCAAAAGCCACCATGTGTCGAACAGATCGATACAAGTATATCCGACGTCTCTATGAGCAGGATGAGTTATACGATCTTCTAAATGATCCTGGCGAAACTGAGAATTTAATTACGTCAGAAACTCACCAGAAAATTCGGCTTGAGCTTATTGAGCGAATGTTACTATGGTATCAGGAAACCTGTGACATCGTACCAATGCAGTCCGATCAGAGGTTTTTCATGAGACAGAAGAAGAGCTAATCAGTGTTCGAATGCCCGCCCACCTTCAGTACTTCCGGTGCATCCAGTTCTTCAGCTTCGAGAAGCCGGGCACCTTTCAACATCCCTGGTATCGCATAGTTACCTTCGTGACAGGCATACTCAAACATCTGACCATCTGACACCTTCATCGGAATCTGGACAGTAAAAGGGCGGGTGAATACATTCGGATCGGTGATGGTGTATACGTAATCAAGACGCGACCCACTCACCTGCGTAAATTTCTCTACCAGGTGCATGTCCTTTCCTGTGCCTAGTCCACCCCCCTCTGTCAAATTCTCAAATCCAGAAAATGGTACCTGGAAGGCGGGTGTCTTATCAGTGAAATTCGTTGTCTCAACGACAAGCGTGTTACCTTCCCATCGACCCCGAGAGTCACCGGACCATCGTCTGATCTCTGATGTCAGGTGAGGTCTTGAGTCCATTGGAATAACTCTGGCATCGTGGACCATCTCGGTAAATAGCACGATATACTGAGGTGTCTGAACAATTCGTACGTTATTGTTGTAGGCTGCCGGCATCATCGGAGGGCCCGCATTGAATCCAACCAGACATCGCTCTGACAGCCCGAGAGATTCAGGGCCCGCTGGTCGAAACACCGATGGATCTGCGCCGTAGGAAAACAAATCACGTACGGGGAGTGAGCGTAAGTGTTTTTGCTCTTCCCTTCTGGCTAGTGCCTCAGGTGTTATATCTGGCAAACGTCCATTGGGTGGATCAATAATGAGAGAAGTTCTTAGATCCTCATGAAGCTCTGTGCCAAAATCCCACCAGAAACTATTGTATGCACCCTCAACATCAACCCTGGCTTCACCTTCTCTTTGGCTATCAAAATCGAGTGCTTGTATGGCGACTGCTCCAATTATTTTCGCTTCCTCGGGTGTAAGAACCGCCTTGTCAGCTAATTCGGGCGGCCGTTCCAGCGGTGTCAGATTGCGAAAATCCCAGATCCCCTGAAAATCCGGAGTACCCCAGGGAGTTCGTTTCGGTTCAAATTTCTTTAGATCTGCTAATGCTGTGATAGGGACGGAAAGAAAAAGGATAAAAATCAGACCTGTGAATACGAGGTTTTTGCGGCTTCGGAACATTTCGTGGCTCCTTTCCTCTTAGAGTGGTCATACTACTGACAACCTAACACAGAGGCAATGCTAATTCCATTTCGCCAGAGCATCGCCACGTACAATTGCCTGCTTCAGAGAAAAATGTTTTATTCACCTTGTACATGATCAGTAACATAAGGAAGAGAATTGACCATACCAAGACCAGAATACCCACGACCTCAATTTGAAAGAGAGAACTGGCTGTGTCTGAACGGTAAGTGGCAGTTCGAAATCGACGCTGCGGACAGTGGTCTCGAGCGAGGTTTACTCGATCGACAATTACTCGACAAAATCACCGTCCCCTTTTGCCCCGAGTCAGCACTTTCGGGAATAGGCAATCAGGATTACCTGAATGCTGTCTGGTATCGACGAGATATTCACATTCCTGATGATTGGCATAGCGATCATGTCTTGTTGCACTTTCAGGCTGTCGACTACGACACCACTGTATGGATTGATGGTATGGAGGTTGGTCGCCATCGTGGCGGCTTTACGCCATTCACGATTGAGCTTTCCACTCAGCCTGGTGCCCTGCTCAACCTGATCGTTCGCGCCCGGGATACTCACACCGAACCCCAACCCAGGGGCAAGCAGGCAATGGCCTTCAAAGGTTCAGGCGCAATCTACTGTCGTACGACTGGGATTTGGCAAACAGTCTGGATGGAGCCGGTTTCAGGAACACGACTACAAAGACCCAGAATTACACCGGATGTTGCCGGAAGTAGATTTCTTATCGAGCAATCGATCCTTAGAAGCCATCCTGGACTGAAGCTGACAGCAAAATTGCTGAGTAAAGGTAAACCAATATCCGAAGTCAGCGTTGAAACCGGGTATGATTTTAGCCCAACCCTGATTCTGGAAGTACCTGAATCACAGAAACAACTCTGGTCTCCCCAAAGTCCCCATCTGTATGACATTGAACTAGTTCTAACCAGGAACGATGAGATTATTGATCTTGCTCGTAGCTATGCAGGGCTTCGATCGGTGGCAATCCACGGCAAGGTAATTAAGATAAATGGTGAATCAGTATTCCAGCGCCTCGTTCTGGATCAAGGTTACTATCCTGATGGCATTATGACAGCGCCAGACGATACTGCTCTTATTGAAGACATCAAGCTAAGTCAGGCTGTCGGCTTCAACGGCGCCCGATTGCACCAGAAGGTTTTTGAAGAGCGATTTCTCTTTCACGCTGATCGTCTGGGATATCTGATCTGGGGTGAATTCGCAGACTGGGGCTGCCAAGGCTTTGGCCCAGGTGGCGGCGAGCACCAGAAACCTGGACCTGACTATATTACCCAGTGGCTTGAAGTCGTACAGCGGGATTATTCGCATCCGTCGATAATTGGCTGGTGCCCACTGAATGAAACCTGGCAGGGGCTCAGCGACCAGATTACTGCACTTGATGATGTTACCCGGGGGATGTTTTTGGCAGCTAAGGCGGTGGATAGCACCCGTCCTGTTCTGGACACCTCGGGCTATTCACACCGCGTACCGGAAGCAGATATCTACGATTCCCATGACTACGTCCAGGATGTTGAAGTATTTCGTGCACATCATGCTGATACTGGAGCCGGGGCCCCTTTTATCAACAAACGTGCAAGACCTGTTGGTCCCGCACTAGAGTTTTCACTGCCATATAACGGACAGCCGTTTTTTGTTAGTGAATTTGGCGGTATCTGGTGGAATCCGGATGTAAATGATGGCGAAGATTCATGGGGATACGGCGAACGACCTGTATCTATCGAAGAATTCTACGAAAGATTCGAGGGACTCTGTGGCGTTTTGCTTGATGATGACAGTATGTTTGGTTATTGCTACACCCAATTGACTGACATCTTTCAGGAGCAGAATGGGATCTACAGGTTTGATCGAACTGCTAAGTTTGATACCAAACGATTACACGAGATACAGAGCAGACAGGCGGCTATCGAACAGGGATATTAAATAATATTATGACAATATCGCTTTACAGCTGATGACCATACTTAAAAAGAGTCAATGGACGACGTTCGAATTCCCATTGGTATGGCGACGATTCTCCATTCTACGATTCTCGAGCTGATGCCGGTCCGGTTCTATGCTCCAACCACCACTTGATCTTCTGATGACCTGACGGCGCTCGTTCTCACGCCTGTCCAGGTTCTTTCTTCGCTCTTCAGTTCCTTCATTCATGCGAGGGTTCTAACATGGTTAAATTCAGATTTTGGACTAGTGACTTTCTGTTTTGTCTATACTGAATTCTAATAACATCGGAGTAACATTCATCATGCGGCGTTAGGAATCAAGTGACCTTGAGATCAACCGCTTACCCCTCTATATTGGATTCACGATTTGAAAGACAGTCAGTCTTGCTAATCGATTTCACGGGTTGACCTAAATTTAATTTCAGGCCAGCGTTCCTCAGTGAGCGACAGGTTTACCCGCGTTGGCGCCAGGTAGGTGAGGTGCCCGGCACCATCCAGTGCCAGATTTGCTTCTGCCTTTTTCCTGAAGTCTGCCAGCATTTTTAAATCATCACATTCGATCCAGCGCGCGGTATTTACGTTAACTGATTCGTAGGTGCAATCTACCTTGTACTCTCCCAACAATCGGAAGACAACAACATCGAATTGAAGTACACCCACAGCACCGAGAATGAGATCGTTGTTTGTAAGCGGTATGAAGACCTGGGTTGCGCCCTCTTCAGATAGTTGCGTTAGACCTTGTCTTAGCTGCTTACTCTTAAGAGGATCCTTCAACTGAACCCTGCGAAATAATTCCGGGGCAAAATGAGGGATACCAAGGTATCTGAATTCTTCACTGGTAGTAAACGTATCACCAATCTGAATAGTGCCGTGATTGTGCAACCCGATAATATCTCCAGGCCAGGCAATTTCGGCCTGTGACCTTTCTCCAGCAAGAAAAGTCACCGCGTCGCTCACCCTTACATCCTTTCCGATGCGAACATGGCGCATCTTCATACCTTGTTCATACTTGCCTGAACACACCCTTAAGAACGCGATCCGATCACGGTGTTTAGGATCCATATTCGCCTGAATCTTGAAGACAAATCCGGAAAAATCCTTCTCGTCAGCGTGCACAGTTCGGTTATTGGCTTCGCGATCTAACGGTGCCGGGGCACACTCAACAAAGCCATCTAGCATTTCCATTACACCAAAGTTTCGCAGTGCAGTACCAAAATAGACCGGTGTCTGTTTGCCAGCACGATAGGCTTGTAAATCAAACTCATGACTAGCACCTCTTACGAGCTCAATTTCTTCCTCAAAATTACCCAGGACATCCGCTAAAAGTTCCTTTGCCTCATCGTTATCAAGTCCCTTGATAATCCTGGTTTCGCTCAAGACATCACCTTTACCGGCATCAAACAAGTGGATCTCATCTTTATACAGATGGTAAACACCCTTAAAAAAAGATCCCATACCAATAGGCCAGGTGATTGGTGAGCATTGAATATCCAGGATCTCTTCTATCTCATCTAATACCTCAATTGGATCGCGTATTTCACGATCCAGCTTGTTTACAAATGTGAGAATTGGCGTATCTCTTAACCGGCAGACTTCCATCAACTTGACGGTCCTCTGCTCAACACCTTTAGCGCCATCTATCACCATCAGAACTGAATCGACGGCTGTCAAGGTTCTATAGGTATCTTCGGAAAAGTCCTCGTGTCCCGGCGTATCCAACAGGTTGACGATTCGGTCCTTGTAGGGAAATTGCATTACAGAGGTTGTCACGGATATGCCCCGCTGCTTCTCCATTTCCATCCAGTCTGACGTGGCATACCTGTCTGATTTTTTGGATTTCACAGTACCCGCCATCTGAATTGCCTTCCCAAACAGCAACAGCTTTTCGGTGATAGTGGTTTTACCCGCGTCTGGATGGGAAATAATCGCAAAAGTGCGGCGATTTGTGATTTCGGGGGTGGTGGACATGATGGCTGCTGGGTACGAAAAGCTGCGCATTATACCCGACCGGACGAAGAGAGCCACTCTTCATTCTTTTCAGCTAGTTTTCGTCATCTTGCCTGGAGAGCTGACCCACGATAAAAACCACAAACGGTACACAATAGGTCAGAAGAGCCGGAACAATTCTCAACTCTGCCTGCCCAAGCAGTGTTTCATGTTGATTTATGATCAGCAAAACCGTTCCGACGATTGCCGAAACCACAAGTGCTCTGGGAATATTCAGTTGTTTCATGGAATCTGATGCTAAATAATTTTCCAGGATTCAGTCATACAAGAGTTCCTTTGCAAACACAATGGCATCTTCTCGCCCAGACTTCGCTGGATAGTAGTCCTTGCGAAGTCCAACCTCATTAAACCCCATGCTCTCATACAACTTGTATGCGATAAGGTTTGAAGGACGAACCTCAAGAAATACACACGACACGAGTTGCAGTCTGGCACGGTCCAGCATGTATTCCACCAATATCCGACCATAACCTCTCCCCCGAAGACTAGGCTTTACGCAAACATTAAGAAGATGGGATTCATCAGCCACGATTGACAAAATGCCATGGCCTGCAACTGAATCTCGATTTAAAAACAACCAGCATTCGTGACCGGATTTTACACAGTCTGCAAATATCCCCTCTGACCAGGGATGCGAATAGCTTTGTCGCTCATTCTCAATAACCGAAGGTAAGTCATCCAGCTGCATCGCACGGAAATCATAGTCCAGCTCAACGCTACTCATAGCCTCGATCCCACCCCCACAAATGCAAATGTTGCCACAACTGTTTTTTTGCATGAGCTTCATCGAAATAGTGCTGAACATCATTTACAAGTAATACATTCTTACCCTGTATCTCAAGAGATTGTCCGATTTCTTGCCCGCGCGACTCAGCAATATAGGTTAACACCTCCACACCAAATACAATCAGCCTCTCTCGACTCTGCTTTACTTTCTGTAGCACGACCTCTCGGGCATCTTCTTTAGTTTGTTGAATATGTGCAGCTTGCACCATCGGCCAACGCAAATCCCTGGTTCTCGGGATGATTTTTTTACCAAATAATGCCAGATTAATATCATCAGCAAAAACCCGATAATCAGCAGGAAGTGAGATCGAATTGCTCGGCAGAGAAAACAGCAGGCTCAGAGAGTCATAGTCCAAAAAACAAAATAGAAACTTAGGAACAGGGGCTTTTGGTGAAACCGCTTTCGCCGGGGGATGATCTACTTGCGCCGGTTCTAGAGACTGATCCACATTTGGCTGACCAGACGACAGCCGCTCTACAGATCCCTGCTGCGAAGGCAGCTCAGACCTTAAGCGCCAGACCTCTATGCCCATCTCGTTCAGATATTCGCCACGCATGTCACTCATAGGTTAAAAATACCCTGTTTGTGATCATTTTCAAGTCATTCTCTCTATGACGAAAGACGACGAAAGACGACGAAAGACACGCTGCTGCAGCTTTTTCATGATTCTCACTGAGATCTTTTCTTTCCTGGTTCTGAACTTCCCCAAAGCCAGACCTTGTCTTGAAATGGATTTCGTGGCTAAAGTCTCTACCCTTTAGGTTTTTCACCATAATCTTGCCAGGGGCCATCTCGATCACGGATAACCTGTCGAAATCCCTTCTCTGCAAAACCCTCTACCCACTGGTATGCCTCTTCTGTATGACGGGTTACACCATCAAAGAATGTGCCCATCATCTGGGTCGTTCGCAATCCCATATTCTCAAAAGCCTGGTTAATCAGCATTTTATTCAATGCCAGCTGATTGGCCGGAATATGTCTGAAGCGCCGGGCCTCTGCTTCAATCGTCTCTGCCAGGTCGTCTTCACCGACAATCTGAGAGACGAGACCAATGCGGTAGGCCGTTTCAGCATCAATGGCTCGACCCGTCAGTAAGAACTGTTTAGCGTGCTCGAGTCCCAGCCGATACACCCACATCATGGTCGTTGGAGTGCCATAAATTCGACTTGGCGCGTATCCGATATGTGCGTTAGATGCCATAAACAGCATATCGCAGCACAGAACCAAATCCGTTGCGCCTCCAATCGCCCAGCCCTTAACCTCACCCAGAACCGGCTTCGGACATTCCCAGATTTTCATAAAACGACGGACATTGTTACCCATAAACTGGTAATCACGAACCGGATCCCAGGCCCCTTCGCGCGCATCTATTTGCCTGGCACCATAGGGATTATCCCATCGGCCCTGGTTGGTCAGATCATAACCTGCAGTGAAGGTGTCTCCCACACCTCTAAGAACAACCGCAGAGACGTCACTCGAACTACTTGCAGCGTCAATACCATCCGCTATGCCCTGCACGACCTCGTTGGTTAATGTGTTCTTTTTTTCAGGTCGATTGATCGCAATAATAGCAATATCATCCTTCTCTTCGTAGATGACCTCATCGTTACTCATAGCCTGCTCCTCCTCATTTGTCTGGAAGCATTATGCAATGCTTTTTCGTTTTGGTGGAGTGGCTGCCATAAAACCGAGGGAACCAAGGAATGCGCCAGCATGGAAATCTGAGATCGTTGCGGCGGACTTCAGCTCCAGATCAAAAGGCGCAAGATAGGCGCGATCGGTGCTGAACAGCACCGTAAATCCCTGTGCGATCTTATCGAAATATTCCACCCCATGCCGGGCTAATAATGTATTGACGTTATCAAACCAGTGTTCTTGAAGATAGGCTTCGTAGGCTCCCCGGTTGTCAAAATTCTGTCCACTCATGGATAGTAGATATGCTCAAAGACGACTAACTAAATGCGTTTAATCTAACTATAGCTTGCTTTGTGAGTATTGCTGCCTGAGTGATCTATTCGGTACTATCAATCGACAATATTTGAAGATGAGACCTGCACCGGAACATGAAGCGACTCCTTATATCCCTTCTCACTGTGTCTTCATCAACTCTGTCTGCTGATTTACTCATCTCCAACGGTGTGATCCACACGATGGATCCCAATCAGCCGAGTGTTGAAGCGATTGTGGTGAGGGATGACAAAATTCTGTTCAGCGGTGGATTAAAAGCCGCTGGAATTCTGGCGGGAGGCAAGGCGGACAAACTCGACTTGAGAGGAAATACATTAACTCCCGGATTTATTGAATCTCACGGACACATCATGGGGCTTGGCTTTTCAAAGCTGACTCTGGATCTGGCAGATGCAAAGAACTATGAAGAGATCGTCCAACGTGTCGCTATCGCCGTGCAAAACGCGGATTTGGGAGATTGGATCATCGGTCGTGGCTGGCATCAGAGCAAGTGGACCCCGCAACCCGAAATACTAGTCAAAGGATTCCAAACTCATGAAGCACTAAGCGCGGTCTCCCCGGACAATCCTGTTTATCTGATCCATGCCAGCGGTCATGCAGCGATGGCGAATGCCAGGGCAATGGAAATAGCGGGTGTCCATGCTGAATCTGAATTTCAGGGGGATGGAGAAATCATCAAGGACGAAAGCTTTAATCCTACAGGCATATTTAACGAAGTTGCACAATCGCTGATCGCTAAACATATCCCAACGCCCGGCAACCCGGAGCGCGAACGAGCACTATCGTTAGCCTTGCGAGAAATGGCATTACATGGAATCACCAGTTTTCAGGATGCCGGTAGCGGCAGAGAGGATATTAAGCTCTACAAACGCTTCTTGTCCGCAAACAAATTGACCAGCCGATTTTGGATCATGCTCTCGGGCAGGAATCAGGAACTACTGATGGACTGGTTTCAAAAAGGACCGGAAATCGGATCAGCGAACAACTATTTGACTATTCGAGCGATTAAACTCGTCGCTGACGGGGCTCTGGGTTCCAGAGGTGCCTGGTTGCTCGCACCCTACTCTGATCGCAAGGACCATGTGGGTCTGCCGACCATGCCAGTCAAATACCTAACGGACATTACCACCAAAGCATTTGCTCACAATTTCCAGATCGGCATCCATGCTATTGGTGACCGGGCTAATCAGGAGGTTCTCAACGTTTTTGATCAGCTTTTTGATGGCAAGAATCAGGGTGTTCGATTTCGAATCGAACATGCACAGCACATCGCTGAATCGGATATTCCACGTTTCGCTCAACTTGGCGTGATTGCATCCATGCAGGGAATACATCTTAGTTCAGATCGACCCTGGGCGATCCATCGTCTCGGCAAGGACAGAATTGAAGAAGGCGCTTATGTGTGGCGCAAACTTCTGGATAGCGGTGCAATTATCATTAACGGGACAGACGTACCCGTTGAACCGATCAATCCGGTCAATTCGTACTACTCCCTGGTCACTCGGCAAACTCTTGAAGGAGAACCGGCAGGTGGCTATGAGCCTTCACAAAAACTGACCAGAATGGAGGCTTTGAAGAGTTATACGATTGATGCCGCCTACGGCGCTTTTGAAGAAAATATCAAGGGTTCCATTACTGCCGGGAAACTGGCTGATTTCACTGTCTTCAGCCAGGATTTACTCACTGTAGCCGATGACAAGTTACTCAGCACCAGTGTTGAGATGACAATTGTAGGTGGAGAGGTGATCTATTCTCGAGATCCGTCAATGATCCCATAGGTCAGACTGGCGGATTCTCGTACCCGACTCCGCTTAGATAGTCTCCGCTTCACTTAACCGCTGGATCAGTATCGCAGCTCTTTGAATAAGCAATGTTAAAGTCGAAAGATCGATACTCTCAGCCGGTGTATGTGCCCCCAGACCTTCCGCACCAATACCATCAATCGCATCCACGTAATTCGCTACAAATGAAACGTCTGCAGCACCACGCTTACCAGGATCATAGGCTTCGACTTCGCCGTAACCAAGATCCTGACTTAGTTGATTCAGGTGAGAGAGGATGGCGAGATTCCCCTCGGTCGGCGGCATGGATGGATAACCGTTTAAGAATCGAATATTCGCCGACGTCTGCGGCAAATGATCACTTTCTGCAATCGCCTTCATCCTCGCTCTGGCGTCTTTCTCCTGCTGCGCTGAAATTGTCCTGAGTCCACCATGCACCACTACATTTTGAGAAACCACATTAGTCTTACCAAATACCTCACCCCGGTTATGGGTTGGATCATAGTCGACCCGCGTGCCACCAAGGATAGTTCCAGGGTTAAAAGATAAATATGTCTCACCCTTGAGCTGCTCGTGAAAGGCATTCAGGATTCTCGCCGCCTCAAAAATTGCGCCACTACCAACAGAGTCGGAAAAAATCCCTGATGAATGCGCCCTCTTACCACTCACCTCCAGATACCAGCCACTTGAACCTCGTCTGGCTACCGTTGCCGATGACAAACTGATTGCGATTTCGAATCCCAGCGCGATATCACAACGCTTTGCGGCTTCGACTAGATGATGTCGACTGATGGATTTCGGATTACCTGATTTTTCTTCATCTCCAATCAGTGCCACGATGACCTTTTTATCGTTCAGCACACCAGCATCTCTTAACGCTTTCAGTGCATAGATAATCACAACATCACCACCCTTCATGTCGTTCACGCCTGGTCCGGTCGCAAAATCACCTTCACGACGAAACGTCTGAAACGGGCTGTCAGGTTCAAACACGGTATCAAGATGACCGATCAGTAACTGACACCGACCCGTTCCCTGGTTTTCTGCAAACAGATGGCCGGCGCGATTAACCTCTTTCATGTCGTGCCACCGGGTCTGAAAGCCAAGTGATTTCAACTCTCGTTCAAAAACCTCTGAGACAGCTCTAACGCCGGCATGATTCATCGTGCCGCTGTTAATATTGACGACTTCTTCAAGCAAACTGATCGCACTTTCTTTACTCTCAAGAGCAAACCTGGAAATCTCCTTTTCAACAGGGGAAAGATCAGCGACTGCAAAGTGGCAAAGAAGGAAGCTTAAGAAGCCTGATATCAGTTGTTTCATGACTTTACCTCTGCTGACTGCCAGCGTTTCGAAATGAAATAGAGAATCAGACCCATAACCACAACAATGAACCCCATACCAGCCTCCATTGGTCTGTTGAGCGAAATAAAGATGAGTGTCCATAATGTGATGGCAATATAAATAAGCGGTGTCAGAGGATATCCCCAGGTTTTGTATCCTGATGGTTCAGCCTTTGATTCCCTGTGACGTAATACAAATACGCCCAGCACTGCAAATAATGAATTGACGCCGAGAATGAAACCAGAAAATACCAATATGGATTCAAAGGTCGCGGTGCTGATAAAAAAAATGGTCAGCAGAGACTGAGAAACTATGGCTCTAGTGGGAACACCACGTTTGTTGATCACCGACAGAAAACGAAATACTGAGTAGTCCTCGCCAATCACCTGCAGTACACGCGGTCCCGCCATAATCATAGCACTGACAGTTGAGATCAGAAGGATTGCCAGCCCAAAACCCATCACCATTGCACCCGTTGAGCCAAAGGTATGCTCCGCGACAATCACACCAATTTCGATTTTGCCGGATAATTCTGCCATGGGAACAGCGTATAAGAACACCGCGTTAAGCAGCAGATACAGAATCATCACTGTCACCGTACCTACTATCATGATTCGTGGAATATTTTCTCTCGGGTTTTCTATCTCATTGGAGATATAGGTAGCTGCATTCCAACCTGCATAGGCGTAATTCACATATATGAGAGATACGGCAAAAGCACTTCCTGTCGCTAGCGCAAAATCATCAGCGACCGGTATCAATTTAATATCTTGAGGTGTTTGTACGAAGACAGATATCAGTGCACAAAAGAGTAAAATTAACAGTATCTTTGCCAGTGTGAACCACTGTTGGAATCCTCCACTTGCATGACGACTGAATCCATGAGTCACCGTCAGCAAGACAACCAGAGCGATAGCAGCAATTTCTCTGTTTATTTCATACTCTCCAGCCAATGCAGCGGACAAGTAAGCAGCGAAAGTCATAGCTGCTAGAGCTGTTGGCGCAGCAAAGCCGATCGTTATTGACACCCACCCTGAAACAAATCCCATGGCAGGATGGTAGATACGATCGAGAAAATGATATTCACCACCAGACCGAGGTAGCGAAGCTGACAACTCGGCATAGGTCAAAGCACCACACAAGGCCGCCAGCCCACCAACCAGCCACAATAAGAGCAAAACAAATACCGACCGTATGTCGATGACCTGATAGCCAAGGCTGGTAAACACTCCGGTTCCGATCATATTGGCGACAACAACGGCCATCGCTGTTTTCGGGGTAAAACGGCTCTGTTCAACCATCAAGCGAACTATTTTTTCTTATAATCTCTGGCGATCCTGGGAGCAACGAACTTGACACCAAACTGACTGCGCCACAACTCAAACCCTTCGGATTCGTTTCTATGGAGAGCATGGGTCTGTCTGACTAAATCAACTTTCTAATTCTATCATCACACAGAGGTTCTTACCCGTTGCACAGCAGTAAGCCAATCATCATAACGCTCATCAACGATTGTGGCGTCCAGTTCAGGTGTGAACTGCGTATCCAGTTGCCATTTATTCTGTAAGTCATCTAAAGAACTGAAGATGCCTATCTGCAGACCTGCCAGATAGCAGGCTCCCAGGGCAGTCGTTTCTGTAATTCGTGGTCTGTCGACTGGAATTTTCAACACATCAGCCAGGTATTGAGTAACCCAGTTATTCGTCACCATGCCACCATCAACTCTCAGCACGCTGATTTCAATCCCGTCATCAGTCATAGCCTGAAGCAGATCTCGTGTCTGGTAGCAAACAGACTGCAAAGTTGCCGTAACGATTTCATTAACACCAGAATCTCGGGTCAAGCCAATAATTGCACCACGCGCATCGGCATCCCAGTGAGGTGCGCCGAGACCAGTAAAGGCAGGGACCAGATACACGCCATTCGAGTCTTGCGTCGCAACCGCAATAGCCTCTGTTTCAGATGCATGTGTAACCAGTTTTAGCCCGTCCCGTAACCACTGGACCGCAGCACCAGCGATGAAAATACTTCCTTCCAGGGCGTAGGTGACCTTTCCATCCAGACGATATGCAACGGTGGTGAGCAGCTGACTGGTCGACTTAATCGGTTCATCACCAGTGTTCAATATGGCAAAGCATCCAGTCCCGTAGGTGCTCTTTAGCATCCCGGACTCAAAACAGCCCTGTCCAAACAAAGCACAATGTTGATCTCCTGCCATGCCGGTAATAGGTATCTCCACCCCAAACAGTTCTTTAGTGGTTGCACCAAATGGCGCGCTTGAGTCGAGTACCTCGGGTAATAGTGATGCAGGAATGTCCATTTTGGCCAGTATCTCATCATCCCATTCCTGACGATGGATATTAAAAAGCGAGGTCCTGGCTGCGTTGGTAGCGTCCGTTTTGTGCGCGGCACCATCTGTCAGTCGCCAGAGCAGAAAACTGTCGACCGTCCCAAAAGCTAACTCATCCCGGTTTGCTCTGTCTCTTGCTCCCGGGACATTGTCCAGAATCCACTTCAGCTTGGTCCCTGAAAAATAAGGATCCAGCAACAAACCGGTTTTCTCAATAATGGTGGATTCAAATCCTTCTGCTTTCAACTGCCCACAATAATCAGAAGTGCGGCGATCCTGCCAGACAATCGCATTGTAGATGACCTCGCCGGTTTTTCTGTCCCAGACCAGCGTAGTTTCTCTCTGGTTGGTGATACCTATCGCCGCCACATCCATTGCCGCAATACCAGATGCAGCCAACGCTTGCTTGAACGTTGCAACCGTACTCTGCCATATCTCTTCCGGATCGTGCTCGACCCAGCCGTCATCAGGAAAAAATTGAGTGAATTCCTGTTGCGCGGTCTTGACAATACTGCCATCGGAACTAAACACGATAGCGCGAGAACTCGTTGTACCTTGATCAATTGCGACAATATATTGTGTCATGTGCCTCGCTTACTGCCATTTGCCGATTCTGTAAGTGTAAGATATCAACTGAAGACGGATGGGTAAACCAACCTATTGGTATCGCCTTTCGTCCGCCTGAGACCAGGAAAACACGATTCCCATCAACTTGCTTTCATCTGGCAGAAGACGGTGTATCCTTAGCCATCGATGACTGTTAAGTAAAGGTTGTACATGAGTGAGGTCAAATCGTTACTCCCGGCGTTTAGTCTGGCAGACAGCAATGGAAAGGATGTCAATTTCCCTCGTGACGCACCCACCCTGATCTGTTTTGTAAAGGAGGATTGCCCCACCTGCAAGACCGTAATGCCCCTGCTGGATGCTCTTTTCCGTTCGGACACGAATGTCCTGCTTATCGGACAAACGCTTGAAGGCAACAGGAAACTTATCGAGGAATTCGAGCTAGACTCACCAATACTTGATGACAGCAAACTCAAAGTTTCATTTGCATACGATATCGAAACAGTACCATCTTTGATCTGGACAGATGGCCATGGTCACCAGATCGAACGACAGGAAGGCTTCGTGAAAGCTGACTGGGCCACATTGCTGAATCAATTCGGTGCACAAGCCGATGTGGATTGGGATGCATTACCCGATTGGCGACCCGGTTGTGGTTCCTTGTCTGTTGATCCTTTGATCGCAGATCGACTACGTGCAGAAGCCGAAAATAGCCCGTTAAGGGCTAGAAGAATTGAAATCGCAGAAGCAGATGATGAATTCGAGTTTATGTTCGATCAGGGATTCTCTGATGGATTACCCCTCATTCCTCCAACTCCAGAGCGTGTCATCCGCATGCTCTCTGGCACAAACCGTGATCCTCAGGAGATCGTCGCGACCGTTGCACCCAATATGGGAGAAGCGACCGTTGAGAAGGTGGCCATAAACTCGGTTTTGGCAGGTTGCAAGCCAGAGTACTTTCCGGTGGTACTCGCTGCACTTGAAGCAGCCTGTACAGATGAATTTAATATTCATGGTGTCATGGCAACCACCATGGGTGCATCTCCCGTCATGGTCGTCAACGGCCCTATCAGAGAGCGCATTGGCATGAATATGAAACTATCTGCTCTTGGACAGGGCAACCGAGCCAACGCCACAATCGGACGGGCACTGAGATTGGCGATCCGGAATATCGGCGGTGCGAGACCCGGTGGAACAGAACGACCTACTCTCGGGAACCCCATGAAGTTCACCATGTGTTTTGCCGAATGGGAGGAGCGCAGTCCCTGGGATCCCCTGCATGTAGAGCGAGGATTTAAGCCGGAAGATTCTGTCGTGACCCTGTTCTGTATGACCAGCGGCCCAACTCTGATCGTCGATCAGACTTCATTGCATGCACCGCAGCTTGCAAGCAGCATCGGAATGGCACTTGAAAGCGTACATCACCCCAAGGCCTATATGGGTTCAGACACTTTATTAGTAGTCTGTCCTGAGCACATTGATACCATAATGCGCGATGGCGACTACAGCAAACAACAACTGCGAGAGCAGATTAACACGTCGACCAAAAAGCCCGTCCGGGCTCTGGTTCAGGACGAGAAATCCGGTGTGGGAATCCCTGCCGAAAGATTCGCTAAATTACCTGAAGAAATGCAAAATGGTGAGATGAGCAAATTCGCCACACCAGATAACATCCATATCGTCATCGCCGGATCAGACGCTGGAAAATTCTCTGGTGCTTTCCATGGCTGGTTAACCGGCCCGGGCGGCTCTATCGTGGTTTCAAAAAAAATAGAGGAGGCATAGATGACCACTATCCTAGATCCAACCAACGAACAGGTGCCGGTTGAACGGCAACTGTCACCTCGCAGTGGGGAGATTACCGGGCGTTTAGCCATGCTCGATATATCGAAACCACGAGGTAACATCCTACTGGACAAATTCGAGTCGATGCTTGCAGAACGATTTCCCAATGTAACCATCAATCGCTATGCCAAGCCGACTTTCACAAAGCCAGCACCGGACAAATTAAGAACCGAAATAAAGTCAAACAACGACTTTGTGATTGAAGCCTTAGCCGACTGAGGTTCCTGTACCACGTGCAGTTTGCATGATACGGTATGGTTTGAAACGCAGGGGCTTCCATCTGTTACCGTAGCTTCAGAAGAATTTGCTGAGGCTGCAGACACTCAGGCAACGGCTCTCGGTCTTAAAGATGCACGCTGCGTTTTTGTAGAGCATCCAGTCCAGGACGCTAACGACGAACAGATGCGACAGAAGGCGGATAATGTTATCAATCAGGTGGTTCGCGCACTAACAGGTTAATTTGGCCTCGAAGATCACCCATTGTGGGAAAATAGATCTGATGTGAACAGCACCTGGTTTTAGCCATAATCGCTGCTGACTTTCAAAATCTTATGATCCGGCATGCCCCGGTTATTCAGGAAGGTATTATTCCAAGTACCTTCTTTAAGTGCTGATTAAGCATCTGACCATTTGGGTCAAGAGTTTTCTGTATCGCAACGAAGTCCTTCAAACGCGGATAAAGTGCCGATAATTCGGCAAATCCGAGCGAGTGCACTTTGCCCCAATGTGGCCTGCCGTCATATTTCCAGAAGATGGGTTCGATGACGTCAAAGTAAGGTTTGTAATCGTAACCTGCCATTCTGTGAATTGAGATGGACACCCTGGGTTCATCAGAAAACATACCAAGCCAGGTGTTATCTTTCGCAATAATCCTGTACTCAAGCGGAATAAGTACATCAATTCTATTATCGGTTACCGTTTTCAAGATTTCCCGTACACATTGCGGTCCGGCGTCGACAGGTAAAGAGTATTCCATTTCGTTGAATCGATCATTCCTCACATTGGTCAGCGCAAGGTGGGATGGTTCAACCGTCTCACTCCTCGGTGTATCACCGAGTAAGTAATTGATTAATGGTCTTCGGAATATCACTGGGATCTTTGACAAGACACCAAAAATACCACCCGCATCATCCTCCGGTAGTGGAGGTTGGACTGGTTCTTTTGTCTCCTTATGGGCGATAACCAGTGAATAATCCGCATGTACAAGAGGCATGAATTCATAATGTTCAAACTCATTACAACGGTCATTAAAGCTTTCAATGACCGATTCAGTATCTTCGACCCAGGTTGAAGAACGCAAATTAAATGAATCTCTGTTCTGAAATCCAATCCTTGAAATAATGCCCAGAGATCCCAGACTTACCCGGGCAGCATTAAACAGATCCGGCTGCTGATCAGGACCAAGGTCCAACACTTCGCCATTCGGAGTAACCAACCTTAGTTCGGTCACGTAACTCGACAGGGAACCAAGATCGCGTCCGGTGCCATGAGTCGATGTTGAGATTGCGCCTGCCAAGGTCTGCCGATCAATGTCGGGCAAATTGAACATAGCCTGACCAACTGATTCAAGCAACGGTCCCGCATTTCCCAAACGAGTTCCTGCTGCAAACAATGCCGTCTGCGTTTTTGGATCATGGCTAATTAATCCGTTGAGCTTGTCGAGTACCACCAGTGTGCCGTCTGTTGGTACAAGTGGCGAGAAGGAATGTCCTGCACCAACGGGTCGGACCGGCCCCACTATCTGCTTTAGGCTATCAACCAGCTGATCTTCACTGGACGGTGCAAATCGAGCTACCGGACGCGAGCTTAGTGCTCCTGACCAGTTCCACCAGGGGAGCGTACTCTTTTTTTCATTCGCTATAAGAGGATTGTACATCGCAGTCAGAAGACTGCTCGCAAGAAACCGTCTTCTGCTTAACTTCATCGACCACTTCCGGACATGAAATCAATTAAGACAGCAAAGTCAGTTTCACTGCAGTCCATGCAGTAACCCAGCGGAGGCATCCTGTTGAACCCTTGGAAAGTGTGTGCCAGTAATATTTCAGTTCCCTGTTCGAGTCTGGGTTGCCAGTTTTCCCTATCCCCTACTCTTGGCGCCCCTCCTTCACCATTCACATGACAGAGCGCACAACTCCGTGACCACTTCTCCATCGAAGCTGTTTTCTGTTCAACTGAAATACCTTCCAGCGGAAAGTTGCCAGACTCCGGGGCACTGCAACCAGATAATAACGAGAAAAACAGCATGGTCGGCAAGGAACGAAGGCTAATAATCGTATTTCTCGTTTCTGACGTTGACTGAATGCTAAGAATGCCACTCTTGGTCATGATTGCCAAACAGCAAAAAAGGTGGTTTATTGAGCCACCCGGTATTCAGGGATACCCGATTCGAGCACTAGATATCTGAAGCTTTTACTCACAATTTTGATTTTGCTGCAATACAGTGTTGTCAACGTCGAAGTTGTCACGATTTCTAAATAAGTCACCGGGGTCTCAGAGTAATTGATGAAAAACCGCTGAAACACGCAATGCTGCACGCGTGAGTAAATGCAGTCTCACGGACTGAACACATGATATGACTGATCTCAATCGTCACTGATACAGTCACCACATTGGAATTTCCGTTAGTGTAAGAATGTATCAGCTGCAAGAACACGGGTTTTATCCAAAGAACAGATGTCTGATGCACCCGCTGCTCAATATGGCTAGAATGCCCACTGGTACAAGTGCTTCAGGAAAATAGAATGTCCCACAATGTAAGCAAGATCTGTTCCTTGACAACCCTGGTTTCGCTTAGCGCTCTTCTCTCGTTGTCCGCTTCGGGAGATACTCGATATGGTGACTTGGTTTCAAGTGCAGAGACTATCCGGATTGGCAGTCTTCTTAACGAGCCGGACAGATTCGTTGACAAACTGGTGAAAATTGAAGGTCTTGTTGATGACGTGTGTCCAATGAAGGGATGCTGGGTGGACGTCCTGGAATCACAATCTAGGGACGTTATCCGCTTTAAGGTACAGGATGACGTTGTGATTTTTCCTGTTGAAGCAAAAGGACAGCAGATCATCGCAGAAGGATTTCTCCGCAAGTACAATATGACAAAAGCTCAGACAATTCGTCGACTACACCATCTGGCTGACGAGAAAGGCGAGAATTTCGATGAAGCGACTGTGACGGGTCCAACAGTCTTCTATCAGATTGAGGGTATAGCTGCTGTCGTCCGTTAAATCGGAGTGATGATTTTATTCACAGCTTGATGAGCAATTTCAAGCAAATCTGATTGAATAAATCACACTGACAGCTATTGAAAGGATTTCTTGATGAATAATCTTTAAAAGTCTTTACTCTGACCCTCTACAATGTATTTGATAGAGAGTGTGCCGAACGGCAATTACTCATGCGCACTTTCACGTAATTTAGGAAACAGAACAACCAAATTTATTCGGGCAGAAAATATATGTCACTAGAAATCAGTAAAGAATCAGTGGACCTTGGAATCGTCACCACCAATGCCGAACCACTTCTAAAGTTCTATAAAGATACGCTCGGGCTGGAGCTGGAAGGTGAAATGGACATGCCAGGTGGCAGCCATATGACACGACTGAAGTGCGGCACAACCACGGTCAAAATCGTTGTACATGCAAAGAAACCCGACGCATCTGCTGCTCCTGGCGGTATTCGAGGTGCGACCGGATATCGTTACTTCACGATATCCGTAAATAATCTTCAAGATGCGACGGATGAATGTTCTGAGGCAGGCTACAAGATAGCCGTCCCTCCCACCGAGATCCGACCTGGGGTCACGATTTCGATCATTGAAGATCCTGATGGGAACTGGGTGGAACTTTTACAGATGAGCTAGCGTTGAACTACTAAACCATCGTCAGGCACGACTGGTCTGAGACTCCTATTCAACTGATATGGAGGTTACAAATGACAATACAACTTCGACAAATTTGCCTCGTTGCGCGGGAACTTGAACCCGTTCTGCAAGACCTTACGAGTATTCTGGGCATCAACAGATGTTTCGTTGATCCAGGCGTTGCAAATTTCGGACTCGAAAATACCTTGATGCCGATTGGGTGCAATTTCCTGGAGGTGGTAGCACCCGTCCAGGAAGGAACGGCTGGTGGCCGCTATCTGGATCGAAGAAATGGCGATGGCGGATACATGGTTATTACGCAGGCGGACAGTAAAGAAACGCAGCAGGCTGTCAGGCAGAATGCTCTCGATAACAATGTTCGAGTCGCCTTCGAATCGGAGCGGAAAGATTGGAATCTATGTCAACTACACCCAGGTGATATGAAGGCAGCATTCCTTGAAATAGAGTCAGATGCATACAACGACTTCAATGGACATTGGAATCCGG